>Ga0247810_10000206_pt1 | contig 90091 bp, 84 predicted proteins | sample UWRJL119311C1_FD_179918 | JGI IMG/M metagenome (GOLD analysis project Ga0247810, IMG submission 179918) | Plant litter microbial communities from Arlington Agricultural Research Station in Wisconsin, United States - UWRJ-L119-311C-1 | ecosystem: Environmental > Terrestrial > Plant litter >...
TTTCTCTTTGAGTTTTTTTTTTTTCAATTGCATTAGCTACTTGTGCTGCTAATTGTTTTCGACTCGCGGCAGGCTCATCTTCGAGATCGAGGATCAGATGTTTACAGGCAGCTTTCCCCGAGAAGTGGTATCGACAATTTGCAGCCGTACAAGTAAGGAAGTACGCAAACCAAGCCACGAATTCGCCTCCTTCCAGGAAAAGTTTCGCCGTGGAGATCTCCTCTGCGGGTGTGGGTTGACTCACTTCCTTCCATAAATCCATGAATCCCGTTGGTACACGCTTGTATTTCCTAAGTTGACGAAGAAACAGTGCAACCCGGGACTGACACTTGTTTGCTGAGGTGTTAGCTACATCTGTAGATGCCATGATGGTGGATGAAGATGAGTGGGAATCTCAGCGGCAAGTGAGGTAAATATGTACACCATGGGGGTATGGAGGTAGATTAGTCGGAAGTGCGGGGACATGGAAGGTAGATTACTAGGAAATGTGAGGGAGGGGGAGGTCTCTTGGTAGGCACATGTGACATTTAATTTCAAACAGACTTCTTAACGTGCCCAATCTCGTCTGTATTCACTCTCTGGATAAACTCTTCTCAGGGGATGGCTTTGCGTCCTTGGAACATGTTAGCTTATCAGACAATTTACTTGTCTCTAGCATCTACTATATCAAGCCCTATATGCCTCGTACTTCTATACTGAGTTTTGGTGTTACTAGAACTGGTGACATAGTAGCCAAGCCATTACCCCTTAGGATACCAAAAAAAGAACCAAATTTAAGCCAAGTTTTCTCTTCCTTAATATTCAAAGACTTTAAGCAAATCCTTATCTGCAGAGTAAATAACATCTGTATAGGCTTGAAGATTCTTTATCTTGATAACACAATAGAGATACTTGGCAACTGGCTGCCTACTTCAGAGTGGATCTGTATTTATGATGGTGGGAAATTGGACTTTGGGTGGATTGGCTTAAAGTAACTCGTGGGCAAGTTATCAAAATTACTTTCTCTCTTCAACCGGCAGAAAATGGGGATATTATCTTTGGAATTGGAGATTTAAGCCCTTAAATTACAAATAAGGAAACATCTGCTAATATATATATGTTAACAGACTATTGCTTGGTGGTTTTCTGAAAGGAATAATACTATTCAACAATGGAAGGAAGAAGATTTCTCAGACATGAGATTAACAAATTAAGACACGGACTATAACATTTCATAAAATATCGCAGTTATCTCTCTCAACCCAAGATAGCCAGGGAATGAAGCTACATTTGAATGATGAGGAACAATAACATAATATTCATCAGCATAAGCTCAAGCCAACTCTCCTTCCATGTCTTCCAGAGAACTTATCTTTGCACACAAGAGACCGTCTCGACATTCAAACAAACTTTTGAGAGGGAATAAACCCGGTTTGGAGAAAAGCACAGTTATGTCAAAAATGATATTTGATTCCTTCAAAAAAAATCTTGAATCGTTTTCTTGTGCATGGGTTGAAAGCAGATAGAAAATGAAAGAGGCAGCTTAGAGCCAGGTAGGCGTTTGCTTCATTTTCTCTGGTTACCATCGCTATATAAGCTGCATCTGCAAAATTGTCGCTGAGGAGATAAAAATTGAGATGTTCATTAATAGCAAAAGAGGTCCACTTTGATTTCTCCCTGAATAAAGTGCTCCATATCTGACTATGTTTCCCGCGTACCTTTGTCATCTCGAAGCCCAAGGCTTGCGCAGCATATCTTCTACTAAGGGATGGCAGATATTCTACCACCATATCCCATATTTCTTGAGGGACTTTTGTACGTGCGCGCTTGTACAAAATACGGAAAATGCATATTCTGAAAAAAAGGGTCAGGATGCTAGAGACGTTAGCGAGAGCCTTCTATGAAATTGTTGGTGACTCTCCTCGAGCGTGAAGGACGAAAAACAAACGTTTTTGTTTTGATCAAGAACCTCTTTTCTCGACGATATTTCCGTCATACTGCCACAGCATCTTTCATCCTCATGATGGGCCAACTTAGCGGTTCGACTGTTATTCAGAATTACCAGAGCATTTTCTATGCTTCAGTTGGGTACACCGGCAAAACCCTACTGCTTATAAGTGGTTGTTATGGCTTCATAGGAGTTTTCGGCCAGATTGCTTACCTATGCTTTGTTGCGGATAAATGGCGTCAGACGAGAACACTTTGTAATTGTCCCTCCCTGACGAATGTTCCATATGTGACTAACGGATCTTGTAGAGTCTAGGTGTGCCTTCCTTTGTATTATGATAAGTATTATTATAGCATTGTCTGCTGAATTTCCTGCGGGCACCAAAGATCCTTCTGGACCTCGCGCTGCGATTGCGTTTATCTTTATTTATTCTTTCGGCTACGCACTCTTTTTCAACGCCATGGTGTGGGTTGTACCTGTCGAACTCTTCCCATTCTTCCTTTGCAGTAAGGCCCTCGGTCTGGCGGTCTTTTGTAAAGCTGTTGTGGCTATCGTACTCGCTCAAATCACACCTATCCCGATCCAGGAGGTTCACTGGAGGTACTACTTTTTATTTATTGCTTGTAACTTTGCCGCGGGATTGGTTTACTATTTCTTTCTTCCTGAGACAAAGGGAAAGAGTTTCGGGGAGATCGCGGAGTTATTTGGGGATGCATTAGCAACGGAGCATCTTGAGGATATTGACACTAGTGGAAAGGAGGGTATGATGGGGATGGCAAACGCGAAGCACATCGAGTCGTCAAAGGTATGAGAGCTTAGCTATCTTATCTTGAAGCCCTAGGAAACTTGGATATAGTTAAATATCTCCCGATCGACACAATAGACTTAACGGTCAAGTCCGATTAAGCCAACATAACTAAAGAGCGGGATATAAAAACTAATTTTGTATCAATATATATCGATATATAGATGTTTGAGTGTCAAAATGAGTTTTATACCCAACCATTATCGCCCACAGCCATGTCATAACCTGCTCAAAATAATTAAATCGGGAGTAAGTATCATTCGAGATTATTCTATTTGTGTACGGCAGAAACTCGTCTAGTCACGTGTGTATACAGGGCTTGAGAACATTAACGAATTCAGCTCACACAACTCAGCCACGCGACAAAATTAAACATTTAGGAAGAGTTTACGCGGCGAACCTAATTCGTCGCTGCTGCCAGATTCTGGCCATATATTCGCAGACTCGTAGGCGGCATTGATGGCGGGGCCACAAGTGACTATGGACGCTTCGGAATCGTTAATTAGAGATATCCAAGGCATTCTCGGAGCTTCAATGCCTATGAAATGGCTCTCAGAGCGGAGGAGTTCAAAAGCAACCAAAGTTCTCTTTACAGATTGGAGAACAGATAACTCTATTAATAGCCCCAGCGAGCTAATTGCGCAATCGTCCATCGGGGTAGATTCCAAGTTTCGTGTTTGTATCATCGAGAACATTTCTGCAGAGTACATTGAGGCTCTTGGATCTGCTTGGAATATCGATGCGCAGTTCTTTGCGACACATGCTACAAACCCAGATCGTAGCAAGCTCTGGCTGAGAAAGGAATGGGATTGGAATCCTCCGTATACTCCACTAGTCAACGAGGAAGAAGCAATCGAACCAACACAATCCACGATATGCGACATATCTCCGTTTCTGCAGGGCGATTGTGACTATTTGGATGGCATTTTCGAGTATAATAATGAAAGCCCAAATCTTGACCCTTCTACATTACCGAAGCTAAGCACATCACCCAATATCATATCTCGTCACTGTTTTAAGGACAGCCGATGGCCCAAAGAGAGCCGGTGGCCAATACAATCAAACACACGGATCTCTTACTGTCGACCAGATGCTCTAACATGTAAGTACAACCTTCCAGTCACAGTGAAACTCACTCTAATGTTTCTCGCCTTTTGAGACCTGTTTCTAGTTGATGCTCCTGTGAAATTCCCGTATGACATCCTAGACAAGAACTCCAGGTCGTTTCCTACCTTAAGATTTCCAAACTCGACCAGTAGGGGGGGAGTTGAGCTGCCTAGGCTTTTGTTTGAATATCAAGATAGACATAGCGTGTTTGAGAGCCTTAAGATATTTTGCCAGCATAGCTGGCATCGAGACGCTCTTTTCGGCTTATACTCTCCGATAGAAAGAACCCGCTTATCATACACACTTAACCGGAAAGCCCAGGTTATTCCTGCCTATCCATTCATATATCTCTGGACAAGCTGCCTATGGGAAGAAAATTTGAAGCGCCTGAAGAAAGACATCAAACGTATTAGCTTTCGGGAGATCCGAGATCCCAAGTTAGAAATCAACAGTGAACTGCACGATCGACGAGAAGATCTTGCGTCTCTGAGAGATGGGCTAACCGAGACTTCCACGTGGGCTCCACCCTCCGTCAGGAGCTATTTTCGATGCTTAGCGCCAGATCTCGTAAGAGACCCTATTGAACACCTCAAACACCTGGCTATGGCGGCCGCGGAACTTCAAGGATTTCTCATGGAAACATTTCAGCTATTCATGAGCTCTATTAGCGTTCAAGATTCTCGACTAAGCCTCGAACAATCCCGCTTGAGCATCGAACAGGCCCGAAGAGGAAGTCGACTCACCTTGTTGGCATTCGTTTATGTGCCACTATCATTTGTAACTGGAATTTTTGGGATGAATATTCAGCAGATTAATAGTTCTGGTTTAAACATATCAGCATGCTTCATCGTAGCGGCAGTGGCAGGCTTTGTAACTCTGCTTCTTTTCTGGCTAGTCAAGCTTTATGGGGATTGGAATCAAGAAAATCTATCTCTTTCCCAAAAGATACTTAGTTTAACACATAGGGCCAAACCGGAAAGAGAAGAGAAGATGGTATGATAGAAGCAACTGTAGAGTAGGATTGTCAGAAGTGTGTGCTAGTCATGGCAATTTAGTCGCGTGTTTGTAGAGAAAGGTGACTTTCATAGGTCCGATATTTCAATTATAGGTTGACACATATATCCGATTAATGTTCACTTGACCTATTGTTGAATTGGGAATTATGAAACTTTCGGACAGAGAGAAATAGTGTACTACCTGGCTGGCAAACTACTTGCTTAAAAAGGGGAGGGTGGGGGTAGTGGAAAGCTTATGAGTGCAAGTGTTCTCATTTTACAATTGCTAACTCGTGATATCAAATCAGTCAACCATTTGTCTCTAATTTTGGTCGTGGGCGTAATTTAATTGAGCTGAATTTCCTTATTCTCTTGAGACACTTCCAGAACCTTGGGAATTTTACTTAGTCTTATTTGTTTGATTGTGTTTGCCAGAAAAACTTCTTCGCCATTCAATAGTTACATATGTTTTTTCCCGATTACCAAAAACGCAGGTTTTCCCAATGTTACTTCCAACGACAAGATAATAATACGCCGCCTGACCTCATTGTTGTTGGTTTTACTTTGCATCAGTCTGGATGATTCAAATACGTAAGACTACTCCATTCAGTAGGGCACCCCGACCTTTCCCCTTCCCTTCTTTCCTTTAGTCCTCACAGGGCCGCTCTCAATTTCCTTGACCTCCTTTTCTTTCCCATGATGACCATTTCCAATATCGTACTGTCTTTCAAAATTGAACCATGCTTTAATGATCTTATGGTCGTTGAATTCTCTGAAAGCTTTTGCCCCCTCCTCAATCCTAAACTCTTTATCGAATACAAAACTCGGTTTGGCCTTCCCACTTTCAATAAGCTTTTTCAAAAGTTCTTGATACAAACGCAGTGGCACTATACCACCCCTGAGACTTAAGCTTTTCCCCCAGAACTCACCAACTGGGAATTTCAGAATGCCCTTTTTCGAATCTGGATTGGTGCCGTCTAATCATCATATTAGACAATTTATATAGCTTAACTACATTAATGGAGTATATAGCAAGTGACTTACCGATATCTTTGGTCGTATAGACTCCAATAAGTCCAATTCCACCTCCGGCTCTTGTGACCTGAACAGCCCACGTAATCACCAGGTTCTCAACATTCTTACCATCTGCATTCACACACTCGAAACCTACGCAATCACACGCACGATCGACGCCGTTTGGTTCTTTATTCAAAATCTGTGACACAGGGTCATCATCTTTGAAATTAATAGGAATTGCCCCTATGCTAGCAGCTTTGGCTAGACGTGCGGGTACATGATCGACGCTATAAACTCTGGTGGCGCCACGAAGAAGGGCAGAGTAGGCGCATAACAGACCTACCGGACCTAATTATATTTAGCAAAAATTGTAAACAAACCGGAATGAATGGGCATGTTGTACCGGCTCCGAACACCACAACCACATCTCCCAAGACCTGCTCGGCTGAGTCAAGACAAAACCATGCAGTAGGCCAAATATCAGCCAAAAGCAAGTAATCCAGCTCAAACTCATCCCCAGGGGGTACAACCAGAAGGCTAGCGTTCGCAAATGGGATCCTCATAAATTGAGCTTGACCCCCATTGAATAGACCAAGTGGTATACCGTAGTCTCCAATTCCGTAGCTACCAATATCTTCCTCCCCTCCATTATCGACATCCTGTGCGATAATGGCGCTGACTATGACACGGTCCCCTTCTTTGACCGTGGTTACATCGCTTCCAATTTCTTCCACTATGCCAATGGATTCATGACCAAATACCAAGCCGGCTTTTGTATCGATACGGCCACGGTAGGTGTGAAGATCTGTCCCACAAATAGCTGCGCTGGTCAAACGTACAACAGCGTCGAGTGGGTTGGTTATTTTTGGGATGGGAACTTCGTTCACACTGACTTGAAAGGGCTTTCCTTCCCACTGAACCGCCTTCATCATTCGCTTGCTTTTAAAATCGGACATGATCTGTACTGGTTGATGATCTCAGATGAATATATTTGCACTCAGGATGGAGTCATCTGAAATATGGCGACAAGAAGATTTATAGGAAAGTAGTAATGAGACAAACCGATATTGCGGCCATTCTTGCATCAGCTTACTTAGCATGTCATGGGATACCAAAGTGATGTTATAAAAGAGGCTGAGGAGGTCTAAAATTGACTCGTCATTAACACTTGTAAACCTGAACTTATGAACCCGGCTGACAACCGGAGCTGACAATGCGATCCTACACCCGAAAGATACCCGGTCTGTGTAATCATTGAATTGTACAGTGCGATTTATTAATAGACTAGCCCTTGTTCTCAGATCGCAAGTTTGGAGAGATTTATCTAAGCCCGTATTCGAATTGACAGTACTGTTATATCACTAGTATGGATGTCGGCGAGCAATACAACATGGAGCTGCTCCCCATGATGACAAGCAACGACACAGAGTCAATCGGGATAAATAAGTGCCCACAACTTGGATAAGTTGGTTCCAAAGTCTGTCATTACCATAACGAATCTGCTCACTATCAAAGCTCCACCTCAGCAATATTTATCAGGGTTGGCAGTAGGTAGGTAGTTACCCAAGAGCAATTACTCAAATAACGGTACCTTGGCAACGAAGGATGCGTATACATCAGCCATCGAACCAGCACCTCGGGGACTTAGGTTTTTGATTGAAATTTCGACACATGGGTTTTTGTTTACAGGAACAAAATCTTCGCATCACCTGGATATTTCGTAGGCTTGGATAATGGATAACTATTTTCCATTTACGAGACTTTCTGGGGTGCTTATGACTAGCCAACGAATCATTATCCATAGATCTCCAACACAACCAACCACCGCTTACTATTTGCTCTTCTAATCACTGCTCCAGTTCTTGATGTCACATCATCCAACACAACCATGACACGCACTAACCACTAACCACGATGTTTTTGAGACGTAGGATTAACCAGAATTAAGCCTAGCCAATTGCCTCCCCTTCCTATCGCCGAAGTCGAGGTTTTCTCCAAGAACGCGACGTCAACTATGACATTTGAAACAATTCCACTTGCAATCAGACACAACATCTACTCTCACCTTTCTTTTAAACAGAATGTTGTTTACTTCACAGTCAATGATGAGAACAGAGACAGCCATCGTATGCAAGGGGCAGACAATGTGAAATGCGGCCTCAACTTTGAGCTGACCTTATTTAGGATCTCCAAGTTCATCTCTGCAGAGATTCTGCACTAATTCCATTCGAAGAACGTCTTTTTGTTAAAGGTGATACGAACTGTTTTGACACTCTTTGACAATTTCGTGCAAATGTTCACATTTGGCCTGCTCCCCTCGGATGCCTTTTTCAAACATATCGCCTTCGAAAAGCATCTTCGCCCACGAGTAGTTACAAGTTCTTCATGCGTTGTAAGTTGAATACTACTATCAAGCAATACAGGACTTCGTTAGTTTAGACGAGTACAAAGCCCACCTCAGGACGGCCAAGGGACGAATAGGGGTTCGGTTTCAAACAAAAAGTCTGACAACCCCATCTAATCCCACATCCATTTTCAAAATCATTGCTGCTAGACAACTGCCAAATCTAATATCTTATATCAAAGACTATGTTCCCTACTCAATAAACCCTCGTGACTCGCTGATTGATGCCCTTTTAACAATGACCACCTTTCAAATCTGCAGGTCCTGGCCTTGCCATTCTTGAAAAAGTTACACAGATACGGTAAACAGTGAAGGCGAGTGCGTATGCCGTACTATGCGTAAATGTTTTATCTTTCAGGAATATCCTGCCAGTGTATTCAAGTATCACTCTACGCGGGACAAACTGTGGTGGGGCCGCGTGCTGGAGTTAATCAACATTAAGGCAGGAGGCCATGACGGCACAATTGCATTATGCAGAATGATAAGACCGGTCTGAGCTCCCACTATAAATACTCTCTTGTCCTGTTCTCCCAGATTACTGCCATTCACGAGAAGTAGGTAAACGGAAGTTGATACAAATCCCTGGCTTCACCTTACCTCGAATTTGTTTTCTGCTGGCTGAATTAGATGCTCGACGACTATTAAGTGTAAGAACATGCTTTATTTGAGGATGGATTTGTACACACACCCTGCTCGAACTATCAGACTAAATTTAATCTCTAGCTGGTATTATATAATAATAAAAGGCTTCTTATTTCCAATGTACAGAAAGTGCTCCGCATCAAAACTCCGCATTCTATTACTCTCCAATGGGTTTTATAAGTCTAGTGAGATACATATATGAAGCGAGAAGCCATCCTATTAGACTGTACCAGCTTAAGTCATGTCTTTGAACTTCATGATTGGAGCTTCTTTGGCCACACGAAATCTTGGGCCATATTTAGGTCAGCCCCGATCCGCCCATGTTTAAACATAGACACAATCTCGGGACATATGACATATTACACTACCATTAGAAATATTAGATACGTCGATCACTTGGCCTTTATCAATTCTTGTTGTGGAAGAAAATTATATGTAGAAAATTGCTTGTTTGAGTAGTCAGCATATTTCAGTAAATTATTCCAGGCATAGCTTGAATCTCCCCCCCTCAATACTTCACTAGATGCTCATGGATGTGGCAGACTGAGCATATATGTTTTGCATTGTAAAAAGCGCAGCCTGCTGCTTCGGCACAATCGCTACACTCTGAGTAAAAGCCCTTGTAAAAATGCCACGTACATTGCGCATACGGAGCCAGATACACAGAAGCTGATGATTGGACTCGTCTACTGGAATTACATGGCAGATCAAAGCCATGTACATTCCTGGACTCGGTGTGTGACGAAAGAGATTGAATGATCCCTGACTGGGTAGAGATATGTCCTGTGCACCAGGAGCTGGTTCTTCTACAGCTTCCATTCGGAACAGTGGTAAAGCAATGTACAGTCCTCTGCTGGTTAGAGCCGCTGGTATAGGAATTTCATCGAGAGGAGTTAGATACTGTGCAATGGCTTGCTTCTTCCCTTTATGCACAATGCTTTGAAATTCAGCAGGCGATTTTGCAAAAAGTCCACGTTGTTGTGTCTCAGGTCTTGTGCTTTGCCATGCGAAGATCGTGTAGTCTTCTGACTGCTTCATAATCGCCTCTTGTAAGCGAATAAATGCCCGATCGCCCTCGCCATAGAGCATGGGCATGAACACGTTAAAGAGACCCATAAGGGAATATGCTGCGTCCTCTACACGTGAGGTCGACCGCTTAGAAGCCCATGACATTCGCTGCGCAACTGTTCGGGTGGACGTGCTTACTCCACTCAGGACTTGTGAATCAATGCCAGTGATTTCGGAGATCTGATGGCGGAGGCTAGCTTTTGTGCCAATGTTATTCCACTTGGATCCATAAAACTGAATTCGAGATGGTGCGATGAGCTCCTATATTGCAGTATCTGGTAAGCTATGGCTATTTCGCATGAGATTTATCATCGACTCACGCAAGGTCCACCCTCTTTTGAACCACCTGCAAGTATTGAGCTGGGCCAAACTCTGATCTGGCCTGAAATCTTCTAGATAGGCGTAGCACACTTTTGCATTTTTGCTATCAACAAAATTAGTCTAACAGGAAAATTAAGAGAAAAAAGGTATTGAGCTACCGAAAGCACAATATGTCCTCACAGCCGTTAAGAGTATTGTCAATACTTACGCTACCTTAGGTTGTATAAATTCAAAGATCTACGGCTAATTGCAGGAAGGATGTGAAACCAAATAAAGAAATAACTTACTACCACTTGTACATCGAACAAATTGCCTCCTGAAGCTCAGCACTACTAGTTTTGTCGATACAACAAGTATCAACCCATAGATATTTTATACCATCACGCAATGCTTGTTTACAGCAACCCATGATCTTCTGATAACCGTTCCTTTCTATAGCTCTTCCTAGAATAACGTCCTGAAAAGTGACTTCACTTGTGCTCCACTTCAAATTGTTGACTGCAGCTGCTTCGGCACAAAGGCGGATTATTGCATACCCCGCCTTTCCCTGGCCTGTGTTCTCCAATATGTCGTTAAACGACACCTCATCGTTCTCATCTTCATTCATTTGAGATAGTACCGCATAGGGAGGGACATTTTCTTCCTGAAACTCCCGAAGAATCAATTCGCCATGAACAAGTTCAAGAAGATACATTTTTGACTGTCTGAAGTCAATGTGTGAGATGATCAATATGTCGGTGTCCGTGCTTTGAAAAAACAATCACCTCAAAGACGGCTTGCCACAGTTGAAAGTCAGCTGGACCTGGTCGCCGCCGCCGCCGGTGATTGTTATTGTTACTGATGTGATATCAGATACTACGGTGCTCTGAAAAAAATTCCCCTGGTCGTCAAGAATCTTTCGCTACTGATAAAGCATGGGTCGTGAATAGTGTGATGAGTTTGGGGTTACACGGCAGGAGTCAACCTGATCAAAAACAAAACCATAATGTATCTCCGAATACTCTAAAATCCACACAAAGGAACACATGCACCCCCAAATACTTCCTTAAAGCTTCGTACTCATTCTAGGAATCCAATATCTAAGAAGGAATTAATGTTCTCAAAGCCCGGTTGCTTGCGGATCAACTCGAACTCACTCACACTTTGGTGACAGAATGGAAAGAAAATATTTTCAACTACTATCAGAACATCGAGGATTTCAAGCGCACCATTGCTTCGAACACTTCAGTGTTGAAAGTCTACGAAAATGGTCTCCTCCGGAAGGAAGCCCAAAATCCATCCTTGGGAAAACAAATATGACGAGTTGCTTCAAATAACACCATTGACACAATATTCAGAACTTCAGAACATAAAAGATAAAGTTTTGCTTGCAGTGCGACAAGATTGTGAAGATCTAAGGGTCAAAAGGGATAAAACTTTAAGTGAGGTGAAGGAAAAGAATGAAAGGGTTTCAAGACAACAGGAGGACTTTGACAGGATTATATTATTAGTACCCAAGCTGATTGAAGACCTAAAAGAGTTAGGACCGAGATTGCATGATGTGTGATTGCGTAGATCAGTACCAGGTATCAAGCAAGGGTTTTATACTCAAAAGGTAGCGGAGCGAAATGATCAAGTTACGAGCAGATTTGAATTGAAGGACTAGGAAATGCTGTTCGTTATCGTCTAGTGCGTGTTTATTGCATTTTGTACAAGCCTTGAATTTCCTAGCTAGATAAACGAATTTAACTAGTTCTAACACTCGAGAATTGAAGACTAGCCAGTTTTTAAAGCTTTGAAACCATTAAAGCTCAAAATTCTGGTGGAATTTCCATTCAATAGAGACCTCTACATATTACATATTACATATTACATACTCTTTCAGTCATTCTATATCTTACGTGATAAGCATACTCTTGTTATATTTACATTGTCATCAATGTCTGATGAACTATGATCATCATTACTGGTAAGTTCACAAATTCCGGCTTCTTGTCCATTTTAAAAGGGAGATTGCGTATCTCAAACTTGACTCTAGGTATCTCCAAACGGTCAGCATCGTTTCAGGTGTCACCTTTTCCCTACCTCGAAATCACCTGCCACGCCACTACTGCATTCATTTAGACTTACTTAATGTTACCACCTTTGACTTTAGCGATTTTCTAGTAGATTACTGGATTTCAATCGTAAAGAATTTTCTGGAAACCCACTTCGATATCAAAGCAAAGAGCCATAATAGATGGGCAATCTACGATCGATAGATGAGAAGCATGAGTAGGCTTATCCATATGAGGTTGGTTTATAAGACCATCGGTATGGTTCAGATCACCTTCATCTATATATTCTATACTAAACACTTTGTTAGAAGGTATGAAAGCGAGATTGGTAGATAGACTTGATTGCAGCGAGGATAAACTGGTGTAAGGGCTGCGGGATCTATTTGATCAGAAGTCCTGGATTGACCTAGCCACCTTGACAAAGTATAAGAACTTGCTGCTAAAAGAGAGCACATAGAATCAAAGCAAATCTGAGTTGCCTCAAATCTGGGAGCCTAAAGTTCCATTATTTTTCTCACCGAACAAAACGAGTTGTGAAATGTGCGGGCAGGATGAGTGTGGGGGTGGCACAGCAGGATTCGCCCTATATAACACCAACACTATACTATACCCCTCTCAGATTCCTCGATATTTTACGCAAGTCAAAAAGCTTAACATAAATCCTATCAAAGATCGTTGAATCAGGGAATCAAAGAAATCATTGATTCATTACCTCCATCAAGAAAGAGAAACTCCGAAGGTCAACCAATTACACAGATAGCGCAAGAGCTCTGAGCAGGAAGAAACCAAACGATAAAAGACTAGCTGCAGAAGTATTTCAGAGCCAGTTGCAACTAGCGATCTAAGCCACCCCAGAAATTCTCCGACCATGAGTGATAATCGTGCAATTAACATGTCTGATGACAATGTCCTCGCAGAGGAGCAAAAATTTCAGAAAGGTGATGCGATGAGTAGCCAGGCTCGCCAAGAAGAACGGCTGCCTGATGCCACGGGTGCCCATGATCTACAGCGACTTGTCAATGAAAACAGTGGCCAAATCAAGCATGAAAATTCATCTACCATACCGAGCTCGACTAGACAGGAAGATCACGTAGTAGCCAGCACTGGAGAGCCAAGGGGGCCAAGTCAATCTACAGGAAACAGACCCGACTACGCACAACAGGACTACCAAATGCAGTTGGAGTTACTGGAGGAGCAAAACAAGAAAACACTCTTGGATAGGCAGCGCCGGGCGGAAAAGAGACGCCAGAATGAGGATGATGGAAGAAAAGAATGAAGGCAGTACGGAACTGCAAGAGGAGCTTGAATGGGGCTGGATCATTGGATCATTGGTGCCTGCGCGGACTGAAAGCTTGAAAATAAGACACCAAAATTGCATAATTTGTGATTTCGAAGATCTAGTAATCGCGTCTGATAAGTAATGGTTCTATATACGGCAGTGGATCCAAATTATCACGATAGCGAAGACTTGTGTTGCATGTACTAGCAGATTTGACTCGGAGTGCTAGGAAATATACGATCATTGTCTTGTACTTCCATCTGAAGTCGGTTGTCTATTAGCAATGACTAAATCACTAAATCACACTGCCGTGATTCACCATACTAGATAAAAAGTCACAGTTCTGACTGCATGAAATAGCAGACACAGGCCAAAGGGGTGAAAGTATGGATCATTTTTAGCTTATGTTAGATCAATCACGCTAACATCGGGCAACTCTTTGTCGCCACGATGACCCTTAGTTCTCACGTTCCACACTCCGGTCTGGGGGTCATATTCAAGAAGATACACAGTTTTCACTTCGCGATCCTCATGATATTCATACACAATCTCCACGTTTGGCTCACCGTAGTTGCCCATGAACTCAAGCTCAAGCTTCAATTCTGTTCCGGGATCTAAATCGCGCCGGAAGTTGATCTCAAATGGTTCCGAGGTAGCCGCACGCCGAGTGTCTTCAAGCTTGACCGATCGTAGAAACGTGGCCGGAGTATCGTCTACATCAACACCATAGACCTTAAATTGGTGTCTTGATTGGTCTTTAGTGTTGAGTTCCACGATCAAGCGGCGATGCAGGATAAATTTTGGGATCGGAATATTGAGTTTCTCCATCACACGGATCATCAAATCATCCACCTTGGAATAAACCCGTAGAGAAGCAAGCGAGTCGAGGTCTGTTGATTGAAGATTGCATATAACAAGCTTAGCACTCTTTTTCTTGCCAACAGTTGTTGGGATTTTGTTTGCTGGAGGTATCGTAAGGGAAGAACCTAGGGCAAGACAAAGATCGGCCTTCTTGGCGTTTGCATACGCTCTTTCCAGGGGTTCCTCAAAGAGGTTCTCGCCGAAATTAATGATGGTATCGTGTAAAACCCCTCCACAGGCGGCACACTTTCTGCCCGTTCGATGATCAAAGATGGATATCTCAAAAGTGGCAACAGCACGGAAATCTATTCCCCAAAAGTCTCAGCAACTTCTCTAGAAATTTAGTCAGGGAAGTAATTATACATACCACGAATATATTCCTTCCCACAATCTTTGCAATACTCGCGGTTACTATTGCCATGTAACTCAGAAATATTGTCCTTTTCACCAAGAGATTAGTCATAGTTTGCGGATTTCTGCAGGTTAATGTATTCCTACAGGTAAAATTCCACTTCTCCGATGCAATCCATCACAATTTTGGCTGACCAGGTATTTCAGGAAACCCCGATTTTGTAACTCCACCAGGGCCATATGTGTAGGCGTTGGAATGGCTTGCAGCGTACTTGTTGTTTTTTCGGTACGCTCTCTACCCTGAGCTCTCAACGTCCACGCGCCATTTGGACCTCTAAAATCAGGGATACCTACAATAAACATTATCAGCTGATCAGAATTCATTTATGTGAATTTTGGTGCTAGTCTGACCTGCGGATGTAGACACTCCCGCTCCCGTAAATGCAATGAAGTGCTTGCTTTTCCTTATCTGATCAGCAAGCTTTTGCGCTTTTTGGTCAACGATATCAGGTGATTCCTGCTTCTCCTCTTCGGCGATCTTGGGAGCTGAATCGGCCATATTAATAGTAATACGGGCTACGTGATAGCGATTAATAGGTATGGACTGACACCGGTTGTTAAAAGGGCTGAGGAATTCTAATCCACTTTTGCAGTTGTTGTTGATGTTTTCCTCAAGCTAGCCAAATATCAACAACGGTAAGTCACATGATCAGTGCTGCCTAAAGCTCTTGGCGGATGCCTCTCACACGAGTTATTCTGTAATCGATACCTTAATATGGTGTTTCAAACTAGTTTAATTCTTATTCTATGATTTTGGGTTTAGAAAGCACCTAAAATCTCCACTTCTACAGTTTGAAACAAGAAAATATCATCAAGATATATCAAACTATACTCGAACAATAAAACTTTGGCTTCATTCGGTAGGATATAACAAAGTTAGATGTATAAACACCCGATGATACTCCCAAATGTTGTCAAAGGCTTAGTGAATAGCAAAGTCACTTTACATGGGTCGCTTCAGGCTACAACAAGCTTGATGTGCGAGCATTCCAATTACCAGTCACCCAAATCTAACATACATTCCTCGCTTAAGACCGAATGCTCGATCTATTGTTTTCGGAACTCGCTCTACTCTGGGCACCACTGACTCTTATCATACTAGATATAGCAGCTCAAACACCATGTTCTGAGCTGTATTCGGACTTGAGAACACATTAAATCTGCAAGCAGTCAGGTTTGGGATATGGAACATGTCATATGCTTATTGTCAATGTTGCCATTCAATACCGTGTGCGCTTATTGCTGGATGAACTCAGCCAATTGTATATTGCTGCTTTCGTAACAGAAATACGAATCGGTCATCGTGCTGATACGTGCTTTTCTTTGTTGATTACCAGAAGTTCAGATACTTAGCTGCGATCGTCTATATTACCGCTTTCGGAAATACAAAAATTACCTCGTTCTTTCAAGAATATGGCAAGAAAAACATGAGCGATCATATATCAATCGTCGCTAATCACGTCCGTCTGAAGTTTCAACTCGAATCTGTTTTCGAAATACTCTCGCTACCTAATCATTCGCCATATAAACTTGGAGCACCTCACACTTCCTCTCTCCTTTCCACAAACTCCTACCTTACAAACACAAAACGAAAAACAATCCAAATGCTTTCCAAAGTCAGCCTTCTATTTCTTGCAACTTTGGCCCCCTGGGCCTTTGCTCAAGGTGATGGCGGTGCTTCTGGAGCCAGAACCAGAATTTCCTCCACCTCAACTACTACAAGTGGTAGCATCATTTCGCCTCCACCCTTGACACCAAGCAGCTCTACCTCAAGAAACGTAACGAGCGTGACCACCGTTACATCCAACAGTACAATCGGTATTCCTCCTCTCTTAACATGCTTCGTGCTGTGACATAGAAAAATCATTCAACAGGGAAAAATGCTAACATCACGAAAAGTAACTACAAGCACTCATTCTCGCAACGGCACTACTACATCCCGTGACAGCACTGCCACCTCCCCAACCACAATTACCAAAGCCAGCACGACACCTTCTATCATCATCGTGATTCCAGGCACGGAAACCGAAGTCAGTGTTGCGAGCACTGGCACTGGTGCTCCAATCCAGATCACTGGGGCTGCGGCTCCCGGTGCTGCCAAGGATGGGTTGAGTGTGCTTGGCTTGGTTGGATTTGTTGTTGGTGGTCTTGTTTTGTAATTCAGAGACTGATTTGTTTTTGCTCTTCAAGGATTGCATTGAATTCTGCTCGCTGGAATTGGGGGAAAGATTAATGTCATTAGTTTCATATCAAGAGTAGGAGTTTTGGTGCAAACGACCGCGGAACTTTGGGAGAAAAGATTGTAATTGTATTATGATAATTATTTCAATTCTTAATATTAAGACTTCTTTCCTGAGCCTTCCTAGCCACCATACAAGTTACACCATCGCTGCGCGCAGGTTAAATCAACGTAGGAGTGATTCCTAGAGAGAATGGGACCAATATGACAATATGATAGGGGAAGAGGCACTACCCCAGGGCACTGTATTTAAGTACAATATGTGCATTATTGCAGGCGACATAAGAGGAAACGACGAGATGAAAAGATATAAGGGGGAAATGAGCAACTAAGACAGTACACTGCTCGACAATACAGGTTCCAAATACTCATAGGATTACACCGATCACCCATACTGCATTTATGAGAAATGGTCGAGAGCGTGTTCGACAAAGTATCCGTCCATGAGAATAGACCTGGACTTTCTTTGCGCATTGGCTGAACTAATCATTGTATTAGCAGTTGTTACAATCAAGACAATTACAAATATGTTTTTTGGATTTGATTATCAGACAGCAGTTGGTAACTATTCAGGTCCACATGAAATTCAGAACAGGTCTGTGAATAAGCTTTATCATCAGGTAAGGGGGTGTAGAGATATGAAAAATAGGGCTTACTTTGTATAAGATAGAAAGGCAAATTGCCAATGATCACTTCAACCATCTTTATCCAATGCTCCACTAGGAACAAGGATAATACGATGGCATAAAAGTTTGGTCAGTGGCTGTAGTCTCGATATATCGGACGATTAATCGTGACACATCACTCCATCTTCCGCCGCTTGAAAAAACTGTCCATTGTTCTCTGCTTGTCATCATGCCTGGCACTTCCAATTCCACCCCGGGTTTTCTTCAGCCCTTTCAAGTGTTCCAAGATGTTAAAAGACTTGACGACAAGCAGCAGGTCTTTATTTTCCTTCGGAGAGAAGCCGGTAGCATCACCCGGTAACAGGGTAGAAGGTGGAGTAGAACCTAAAACAATTGGAGTTGTTTTAGCCGGTTCAGAAAGAGACGCAGTGATAAGTCCTGCACCCACAGAGCGAGAACTAGCTGTGACAGCAACATCACTAGTTTCTGCCTGCATGACGGCGATGGTTCGGGATGGTGGGTGCTTGATCTCCAGATCCAAATAGCCAGTGTTTGACCAACCACCCATGTATTCGAGTCCTCGATCGCTCAAGATGACTTCAGGGCTGACAGTGACGTTCTTCGCGTCAAATCGCTTCAGCAGGGTTCGCCAAAGATACGACAGGATTATTCCATGTGCTACCACAGCTACCGTGTCGTACTCTCCTGTACTTTGTATATGCGGTAATAGATGAACGGTAATGAATGTCTCCATTCGTTCTTTCATCGACGCTTTCGACTCAATATCTTTGAACCCATCTTCCAGGCAATGCTGCAAGCGCTGCCCATCTCTTCCTCCTTTTACGATGGCTTTGCCCTCCCACCATCCAAAGTCTTGTTCGCGAAGCATTTCCAGCTTGACGGTCTCAGGAGGAGTTGTGGCCTGCGCCAAGCGGATAGCTTGTGCTGTTTTCACTGCTCGTTGCAGATCGGAAGAGTAGATGTGTGAGATATTAACACCGCTTGAGGCTAGATGTGCACCCAAGCGTGCAGTTTGCAAAGCGCCGTGGGTGGTGAGTGCAGAGTCAAGCACGCCTGCATAATTGCCTGCGACATTGTCGACCGTCTCGCCGTGGCGAATTAAAAGAAGCCTCATCCCAGAGGAGAGTTGGTAGTTGTGCTCAGGGAGGCATTTGATTTTGATGTGGAAAGAAGAAGTTTGAGGAAAAAATGTCGGGTTCCATATTTGAACCCCATTAGCGCGTTCGCTTCGCTTAGCGTCCTTCATTGACGATAGACGGAGCTCGGTCATCTCTAATCTTGGTTACAACAAGTAGTCAATGCTACAACATACATAGAACAGATGTCCAGCCGCACAATACTTTTGAGCTTTTACGCAGAGATTGGTTAGGCTTGATATTACAAGTTCCTATAGCAATCAATTCCAAAGTCTTTGGACCTTGCATCAAGAACATCCTAGTCTTGAACCGTACATTCGTAGACGACTTTTGCAACGAATACTAGAACGAAGACACTAATTGACGAGAAAGCAATAGCTAGATATAGTGTAGGTCAGTCCTTTTGAAAAATAAGTATTCACGCCTGCGCGGATATCCAATATTTCGGTTCTCACCTAGCAACCATTCTTACAATTCTTCCATTATTCGTTGTTTATCATCTCTCAAATCATAGAGTGTGTTTCGATGTATAGTGCAGAAATTGCCTCCTAAAACGTTCTTGGTTTTGTTTCTATCGTGGTAGATATGTCGCTATATGTCACGTTGGTAAACAGCTTTCTTACGAAAGAGTGATGAAGAGCAAAAGCATTTTTCGTTAAATATCATAAAGGCTCCTGTGATAGTGAAAACCCGGCTTCATTGTTGGCCCGATAATATTTGCTTGCAGTGCGGATCATTCATAGGAATTTTCTCCTCGATGCATATGACTACACACATAATCGAGTTTTGATGTTATACTTCCGTCTCATCGCTTTTACGCAACTGTGACTTACACAAACTACACATTAACAATATTTCTCATGCTATTTCCCCGATAATAAGAGATCTTCCCGGGTTATCAGACTTTCAGAGGTTATTTAAATTAGTGACTTAATAAAGTAGTGTCTCGTCATTATTAGTCTGGATGATATAGTCTAATACTAGAGAATTCAATTCGAAGTTTCCGTAATCAAATTTGACTCTAATGCCAGTGAATATTAAGGCTCGGGTAAGTAACAGTACTCACTATTCTGGATTTTCCACCCACAGCCTTCTTCGTTGTTCGACCATGGTAAGAGGTGAATTTTTCACATACTACGAGTCCTAAATTCTGCTCAGTCCGAGAGACTTCATTCTACAGACCTACTCATAATACATCACTCGCTTTTCCGAAACACTGTTTATAGACTTCCACTCAGCCTGTTCTCTCTGTTCAATCCAATCAGCGAATCACCTCGGCTATACAGTCCTCACTCTTCCATCACATCGATACGTGCGAGCCGCACATCGCACTTCTTGGCTGCCGTGCCCGCGATTCTGATATATTGGAAGACCTCATCTTCTGACTTAACAACATTCCCTTTCACATGGGGCGGCTTGCATCTTGAAATCAGATTACTCGAACAATATTTCTGATTTGAAGCATCACTTACATCATTATCGCTTTAGTTGAACATATTATTCTTATCTAACACATAATGAAAAGCCCTAGTCATCGCTAGCACCACCTCAACTTAGCACTTTAGATCCGTCCAATACTAGTTATCACCACCACATTGACACCATGGCTTTAGAACAAAGTGCAATAACAAATACATCACCTACTAGTCCTAGTACCATAATATTAACCATGCCTCCACGTCCCCACATTCTGGGACTTCGCGAGCTTGGTATAATGATGAATACTAAGCGGCAGGCTACATTTCAACCAATGAAGGGAACTGCTTATGGTAGGTATGATCACGATGATAGTGGAACATATGATCCTCACCAGCATGCCTCTCCACGAATATCTCGCTCAAGAAATATCAAGAAGATACGCTCGGGGAATGAAATGTATGGAACACAACGGTCTAGCGGGACTTCAAAACTGAACCATATTGGTCACCGCATGCTCCTGACATTCTCATTTACATCGCAGGTCGGATTGGATCTTCTCCGGCAGCTGACTCCTGATCCTCACCAATATCTACACAACAGCCTTCGAGCAAGTAAAGAAAGTAGCTATGATAACTCCAAGATGTCAACCGATTCTGGCATTTTTATAGAACCTTCTGAGCTCAAAATATCGTGCGTACGTTGCAAGAAGAAACATGTGATGTGCTCATACAGCAAAGACGCCGGCAAATGTGCTGATAGATGTGACACTTGCGAAAGACTCGATACTCTTTGCTATACTGACCCTCTAAAGGGACAATTAAAAGCTCGAAAACCCAAAATCAAGACACAAAGACGCGAAGAAGTTTCAGCAGTATCTACAGCTATTATACCACGCAGATTTTTGTCATGCAATCAATGCCGTCGTGAACGAATTAGATGTAGCCTACGAAAAGGCGACGACCTAAGCCCTTGCAAAAGATGCCGGACAGAAAAAGAAAAATGCGAATTCGAACCTTCACCCTCAAAGACCATGAAGCACGATGGTAGGGCACATGAAAGATCACGAGCTGCAACTAAAGACCTTTCAGCTGATAAATTTGGGCCTCCCAATATTCTTGAGAAGAGACTGGTCAAGGAGGGATACTTTGCTGCGAGCCGTAAACGAACTGGATTTGCTAAATCTACTTCAGGATTGACCAGGAAGCAAGTCAAGCCCGTGAAAAAAAGCAACCATATCAACCGAGAGAAGTCCTCGTCACCGGAGCTTATTGACACTTCTCGTGGCATTGCGCATGTCAAGATCAAAACCGCCTTCAGCCACCCAATACACTTCTTTCACAACCCGGCTCCAAATGGTAGTGAATCTTGCGACTGGTGTAAGTCACCCTTCTACGGGCTTGAAGGTTATGGTGAAATCACCATCGAGGTAATCCCAGCCCTTGATGGTCATGGATATGAGGAAATTGGAGACGGTGAGTATACTGGATGGGGTCAGAGAGGTCGTCCACCAAGTCGCATGTGTGAAAAATGTACACTGTCTCGGTTTGATATAATAAGCTGCGCGCAACACAAGATGAAGACCATGGAAGATAATGACCCACTGACTCGCGATTTTCGAGCATGGAATCGGGCAATTGATGCGCTCGCTCACGGAGACGAGGCCGGTGGCCAGCTCATCCTCACCGCAAAATTCTGCGCGGTCTGTTCAGCCCTTGCCGAATATCGTTGCAGTAATAATGGAGAGCATTCTGCACAGCTCGAAGGCAAGTTCGAATGTGGTTTGCGTCTGTGCTCGACATGCAATGACCTCATGGGCAAGATGGAAATTGGCAAAGCAGATCGCGAAATCAACGAGGAACGCAGGATAAATGTCCTTGATGACGTGATCCGTGAAGCGAACTCTGGATGGGCGGGACATTATGGAGGTGACTGTGACCGGCATGTTCGAGCAGATGTCTCCTTCTTAACAACGACCGGCGAACTGTACACGCGTCTATTGCAGGGAATGGGTGGCTACTTTACTGTCTCGGACGAGAAGGATCGTGACGACATCCAGAACACTATAAGTGGAAGTAGCAGTGACGAAGAGAATTCCGAAGATGAAGAAACCTTACGAATGATAGAGCTAGCAACAAAAAGACAAGCATTTCGACAGGATATATCAAAGTCTCTGCTGCCAAAAGAGAAATGCAGGATCTCACAAACGGCGACGCCGAGTAGTAACTGGTCTGGGGGATCTTTTCAGAAGAGTCCTTTCATTTCGCCCAAAGCAAAAACCACCCCAAGAGAAAAAGCGAAACGAACTGAGTATTCAAACATTCTAGGTAGAGCGACTTGTAGTGATTGGATGGAGACACGGCCTGTTACTTCCAAAAAGTCATGGGCTCGTACCGGATGCAGCTTTGATCACACAGCAGCTTATGGCACGTCTATGAAAGCGACTCTAAAGGGGAATGGAAGAAATCAGTATAGAGGCAAGGGGATCAAAGAGGCAATTGTCATTAGCGACGACGATGACGATGCAGATGTACCTATCTTACGTGGTTACTGACGTAAAACAGTATCACGCTTATGGAAGGGGTCATCACACCAATCACGTATATATAAGATGCCAAATATTAATACATAGCTATTCTTATCCTTAATCAGACTGCGCATCTTCATATATCTCTGCGCCCCTGATAACTATTTGATGTATTCGTGACGCTAATTTTGTACAGTGAAATAAGACGCACAGTGAAATAAGACGCACAGTTAATATTCCTAACCCAAAAAAAGCCGATACTTTCCAACGAAAGACTCGATGCCTTTTAAGAATTTCTCGATATGCGCCTCTGTCAACTCAATATTCAGGGCTATAAATCCTCTCTGTGCCATGAATATGCCTTGCTCAAGCATATGATGCCAAAACAAAGTCTTCAAGCTCTTCTCACTGGTACCTGAGAAGTGTAGACAGAACATGCTTCCTTGGCCAGTTATCCACATCTCGTTCTTCCTTCCCGCATCATCTGAGATAGAAAGTGATTCAACGCTTGCACTAGAAACCCGATCCTCAGCAGTGATCCCACTAGATGCTGCTTTCAGATTATTGGGAGTTTTTGACACTTGTTTAATACCATTGTTTTCGAGGATTCTCTCAACTCCAGCTTTTAAACTGTCACCTAGTCCATTGAGCTGACTGACTGCATCCATAGTGTAGATATCTAAACCAGTGCAGCCAGCTGACATCGTGACAACATTATTGTTGAATGTCCCAGAATGAGCCAAATCCCCATTCCTTGGGTCAAACATGGTCATTGGTCCATCTCTCCTTCCACCAAATGCACCAAATGTCATGCCACCACCAATCCACTTCCCAAGAGTCACCAAATCAGGCTTCAGTCCCAGAGAAGCGGAAAGCCCATTGTATGCTAGCCGAGACGTCATGACCTCGTCAACTATGAAGAGGGCACCACAAGCATGAGCTGCTTTATTGATATAGAGGAGGAACTCCTCTGTACCCACATTACAGCCACCACTGCCTTGAATCGGCTCGACGAGTATGGCTGCCAACGAATCCTTTGGCAAAGCATTAATGATAGTTTCGGTTGCGGCAATATCATTATAAGGCGCTACTACAAAATCATGCGGTAAATTGACATTTGCTTTTCCAAGACTCGCCCCAAAATAAAGCGTGCCGCCATGATACCCGTTTTCGAACACTAAGATTGTCTTGCGCTTGGTGTACGCAACTGCTGCCGCCAGAGCCATAGTGTTAGCTTCAGTTCCGGAGTTTGTAAAGCGGACGAGCTCTATGCCCGACGGGGAGAAGCGAGCAGTGACCTTGGCGGCTAGCTTCTTCTCATAGATATTTGGGCCGCCAAAGTTCCAGCCATGAGATAGGGCTTCGGTTATGGCGAGTTTGATGGGCTGGCTCGAATGACCATAGATGCCAGCTGAGAATTCGCTTAAGAAATCAACGTAGACTTGCCCATCTAAGCTTGTTAATTCACATCCTTTTCCCTGTTCTATTTATGAGTTAGTCTTTATTTCATTCCGAGAGTAGCCAGTTCAAGATTGGAGATAGGAAACAAGAGACTACACAAACCAAAAGTTATGGGAAATGGACTGGCATGTAACACGGTCCTCGTATTCCCACCGGGAAAATCATTACATGCAGCATTATGTGCATTTAGACTCTTCGAGTTGGCTAAAGTATAACTCGATTGGGCTTCTGTCTGAGCAGTAGTCATGGGATCAAAGGGCAAAGCTGAGGAGCGAGGAGATTTGATGGAAGAGTGGGATGTATTTCGTGAATGAGATGTTGATATCTTAGGAGGAATTGGGCGAGTAGCGAACGGCATATTGATTAATTGTTGAAATGAATATAGGTATTACTAAGTACATATAAGTGACCAAAGGGGTAGCGAGATATTGTATTCAAGGTTTGAGGAGAACATGTCATTAAAAGTTGCGTAAATATAGCTAGAATAGCCGAGGCCCATAAAAAATGGTGGAAGAGCACGCGAGCTTCTTCTATCGTGAACATCGGCATCTTGATAACAGCTCAATCAGTCTGCAATAACCTCTTTTAGGAGGCCTCCCAGAGGATAATTGCACACAATGGCAGACTCCGAAGCCGCCAAGGATGCAGCAACGAAAGCTCGCATAGTCAAACACCTAAATGCTGACCATCAACCGTCGCTCTCCTACTTCCTCCAACACTACAACTCCCTCTCCTCCTTCGAAGCGCGCTCCCCAGTCCTCACCGATGTCACTTTTGATGCCCTCACATTTCGAACCTCGTATGGCAACACCTCTACCCTCCCCCTCTACCCGCCCATGAAATCATGGTCCGAAGCGCGCACGCGAACTGTGGAAATGGACCGTGAGTCCCGCGCTGCACTTGGGATCTCATCTATTGCTATCACCGAGTACGAGCGACCCAAAAGCATAGTCCACATCACGATCTTTGGCTTGTGCCTTTTGACACTGGTGATCTTCCTCACGAAACAGTGGTATGTGCCTGGGACATTCGTGTATGATAAGATATTGCCATGGTGGCCTGGTGGTCCAGAATGGTTTCTGTGGATAAGCAAGATGATTGCATTGCCGGTGTTGCTATTACATATTGCCGAAGCGATTATGGTGGATCGGACGCGTTTGTGGAAGTATGGTGTTCAGAGGGGTAGCAAGTTGTGGTGGAAGTGGATGGCGAGCACTCTCATTGAGGGTTTTGGGGCTTTTGCTAGGATTGATGCTACGGTTAAGAGAAAGGAAGTGGAGGCAGGAAACAAGAAGCACTGAGATGCTATCAGGAATCTGCAATGAAAGTCTTGCGGGCAATTTTCCTAGACAAAGGTGCAAAGTTGGATATTAAACATCTATAGAGGATATTGGGCTTGGCTACACGAAAGCCCAAAGCAATAATTCAGCATTTCGTATGTTCGAGACAGCTTTGTATACTCCTAGCGATACCACGACTCAAATATGCAGACTCGCATGCTAATTGCACGGGGCTTTTGGCTGTAAGACTGTTTGTGAAGTATTTGACTCTGATATCTATCTCCACCAATGTGAAGTTCTCATTTCTGGTCTTACAGAGCTTTGCCTGAGCCATCTCAGGTGTTTGCTTTCTCTTTGATTGACTGCCATCTAAGATCTAATACTATCACTCCCGATTTCATATGTTGCTTAGCTTAGAGTCGCAAAATGGAGCGTCAAAAGGCATCGTACATGAACTATCCCGATGTTTTGAGATCTCTCAAGCACCAGCTAGGCAAGATCCAACACTTGGAAATGCGCATTTTTCAAGGTCTGGTCATAATTTGTCATGAATACCTGGACTTCACAGAAGAATTTGAGAAAACCGATTACAAAAAAGCTCAAAAGAAGCATAGCTAGGATGTTTACAGAAATGGGGCAGGGGTATAACATTTATTCCTACACAGCTGTATAATCGTAACAAATTCCCAGTACGGAAACCCTAAGAACCTCGAATCTTGTTACAGCTTTCTATCATCCGATGAACGTTGCATTGTCGTCCCCCATTGCAAATACTTCCATCAGCGAGTATCATCATACGTAGCGCAAGAACACCAGAAAATTGTTTCACCGATGTTTTCATTTATGTTTGTTGCCGCACGGTCAGAGTTCCATGTCAGAGCACCGCGTACAGGAACCCTGCATATTGTTACTGCCGTAACCTTGAGCCTCAAACACGATTTCTCCTTGCTCTCGAGGCTCAGCCCTCATGTGTGTTCTGGAATTATTTGAATGATTGGGAGTATTGCCAGGATACTCTATGTAACGTAAGTCGAGTATGGTTGTAGAGAGAGACAAGAAACTCTCGACAGCACGTGACATCCGCACTCTCACTGACAGTTGTATCTTAATCATCATCCTTACATCTTTTGAATAATTTAGAAATTAGAAAGCAGAAGACATACAAAAATGCTAAGTATCACATACATATGCATGCAAAGAATTGCTTTTATTCTTGACGCCCATGGCAATAGTGCCAAGTAGACCCTCATAAACCTTAATCTTACCAACAACCTCACCACAAGTCAACTAAACAATTTACAATACAAATATCCGAGTGCTAAGCCCTAGGCATTCCTTGTTATTTATAGGAGTTCCACTGTTTTGTACAGAGATATTCACGGAACTGCATCTATCTGCCGCCAGGCTGCCTACAGTACCACTCAAGGCACACCACATCCTCGCCGTAGGAGTATCATGTTACTGCTCGTACCATCCGCCTACATCATCATCCCAGTACCAAATCATGACACGAGCTGTATTCTCCGAGTGGACAGAATATCTTCATTATGCAACGACCGTGCAACCACCATTTTCCTTCACCAAAGAGGTTGCCAAGCTCCACGGATTCTGGGGTTTCATCTCTGTGCACGGCTCGCTAAGTGAAGCACCAAACCTCCCCCTTCAACACGAGGCGTCTCTCATTTTGCCTAGTTTTGAGTCGCGTTGCGGTTTTCAAATTGATCCACGGCTATTTTTCTTTCCTTTCTCTCTTCCGTGCCAATATCATTAAACTTTGACGGTGAATTCTGCTTCAATTGATGGTCGTTGAGTGATTGGAATGCGGTGGGGATTTCCCGACATCTGACCCCCTGAAACGGCCAAGAACATAAACATGGTAAGCGAAATACATCATGTTTGAAGATCGGAGCAAGATCTCGGAATGGCACAAGCGTGCCGCCAGGGTCATTTTCTCGCAAATCTCACACAGACATACAAAACGAACGCTGTTCCCCTTCCTTCCCCACCCACGTAACGAACTTATCGATGCTGACGTGCTGGCGCGAGTAGGATTGTTGACATACCCCGGTGGTTCTGTCCAGTGTTGACATTTTCCTTTCTAACAGCATTGACTGCTGGTTAATATTTAATACCCTTTTCATCATGTCGACCTGGAGCTCCTATTTTTTCAAGGGAAAGGCAGAAGCGGATATCATACCGAAAGATATCACACCCGTAGATGTGACGGCCAAATTCGCGATCAAGCCTATTACTTCCTCGCCGATATCAGGTTCATCACTTTCACCAACCAAGACTGCTGCACCAGGACCATTTCCAAAACGTGTAGTGGCAGTACAGGCGACGAGTCACCTAAGGACTCAATCTAATGCTACACCCGCGAATAAAGTTAACTCCGCCATACTCCCAACCAGGTCCCAATCTACGACTGCGAAGAAGAGTGGACTATTAGGATTTCGGGCGGCTATTGAGCCTATTGCAGAAGATGAACAGGTTATCAACGAACCCAAAGATGCTCCAAGGGCTACCATTCACAGCAGCCCGGAAGTGAGACCTTTCTCTCCTGTGGATAAGGAACAGCGGCCTACGCGGAAGAATTCAAACGCAACGAAGCTTGCAGAACTATTTGGGAAAGACTCAGTATCCGCTCCAATACCAACACCTAAGTTAGAAATCACAGCACCTAAGATGCCAAAGTTTGAGCGGGCTGCCGAAATTGAGAAAGGCATATCCTCAGAGCGTGAAGTCTTTAAAGCACCAAAACATCTCCCTCCACCAAGTCCAGGTCTTAAGCGCCCGTTGGCCCTTCGTGACGCCGTGAATGCGGTGGTATCACAGCCTAAAATACTCCGAGTTGTGGACGATGCCATCGTGGCCGAGGAAGAGAGAAGGATGGCTGAGTTTGAAAGGCGGCATGAACAGATACGAGAGGAAAAAGAAAGACTGGACTTGGCGCGAGAGAAAATGGACTTCGAGGAGGCCAACATGCAAGCTGAGGTTGATAAATGGGCTGCTGAGGAAGCTGAGATGTTAGAGTACATGACGGCTGTGGGTATCAAAGTTAGCTCTGTCTTACCTAAAGCCTTGGTGGTAGAGGTTGAAGATCAAAGGCAGCGTGATCTGAAAGAAAAGCTTGCTAAAGAAAAAGAAAGAGAGATTACCGAAGACAACTTACGACATCAGAAACAGCAGCAGCTAATCGAGGAGGCTAATCAAAGGAAACGAAATTCGGAAGAAAGGTTACAGAAGGAGAAAGAAGTAGAAATGGCTGAAGACAACCTCAGGTTTCTACAAAAGCAACAACAAGTGGAAGATGAAGATGAAAAGACAAGGCGACGGAATGCTAGGAACGCTGCAGATGAGGCATTGCGCATGGAGGAGGAAATGTTTGCTACAGAGCAAGCGCGACTTGACCGCCTTTCATCTAACCCTAGCAACTACGAATCTACACGATCCTCAGCAGTGGTTGATGAGACACCAGATCTAGAATCCGATTTTAGCGATTACGAGGATGATGTTTACGATGATATATTGCTAGGGTATGAATCCGCTGATACAGAAAAGCCAAGACCGGCTAAAGATGCTTATCGCATTAGTTTTGATATTGGCTCATATGAAGACAATGAGCCAGTATCAGTACGAGCGAAGGCTGACTATGACGCCGAGAAACTGAAAAAAGAGCAGCAAGAGGAGGACGAAAAGCTACGGTTTCAAATGGAGGAAGCTAATCGAAAGATGGAGGAAGCCAATCGGATGCTAGAAGAGGCGAAAGAGTATGACCGACATCGAAGAGAGGAGAAGGCAAAGGCTGAAAAGGCGCGGATCTTGCAGGTAGAAGAGCAAAAACGGAAAGAGGAGAAATCTGCCTTTGATGCCGCAGAGCAGGAAAAGCAGGAAAGAATGCGCCGTGAGGAAGAGCGGAGACTAATGATGGAGGAGGAAAAGCGTGAAGCTAGTCGGAGAAGAGAGCAAAGAGTCCAAGGAGAGAAAATCGCTGAGCAACGACGTCGTGATGAAGAGGCTCGTTTCACTGAACAGCGTCAATGGGACGAACTTCGTACAGCCGAAGAGGAGCAGCGAAGAGTCGATGCTCAAGATCGTTACGAGGAAGAGCAAAGGCGAGCGTCAACCCAGGTCAGGCAGTTTGTTGCCGACGAGGACAAATTGTTTGCTGAAGATCAGCGACGTCTTCAGGAAGAGAACTTGAAAAAACAAGCCCTCTTCTGGCAGCAGCGTAAACTCGAGGCTGAGGCTGCGAAACAAGAAAGAGATAACACTCCTAATTCACGACCTCCTGTGGCTAACAATGCTTGGATGGGGCAACCCGAAAATCCTAGAAGAGACGGACCTCCAGGTGGGAGCAATAATATGATGAGCGCGCCACAGAATAATGGTATGCGGATGGGACCTCCAGTGAGCAATGGTCCGATGAGTGGTAACCGTGCTCCAATGGGAAATGGGCCTCCGATGAGACCTATGAACAATGGTCCTCCAATGAGGCGGCCTGACAATGCTATGAGAAATGGTCCTCCGATGAATAACAATCCGCAAATGGGAAATCGTCCTACAATGGGACCTATGAACATGGGCCCTCCGATGAATAACAATGTTCAGATGGGAAATCGTCCTCCAATGGCAAATGGTTATATGATGAGACCACGTCTATCTAGCGATGAGACTCCGAGGAGACCTCCCCCGTCTGGCAACAACTCTATGACACCACCACCTCCACCGCCTCCACCTAGCAGCTATGGCATGATGCGACCTCCTCCAATGAACAATACTCCTTCAATGAATACTACTCCCCCAATAGCACTGGTCGAGCCTGCCAATGACGAAGCTTTTGATAAAGAAGAAGAGATCCGCAAGGCGGAAGAAAAGATTAAGCAAGCATTTGCAGCCATGGCTGGAAATAGCGCACCACCGACGAATTCAACTTCCCCTCCAGCGGTACCGATATCCCAGTATAACTCTGGTGTTTCATCCCAAACAATTCAACCACGACCGTCAATTAGAAGCAAATCTCCCTTCCCTCCGCGAGCCGAGATGGACAGAAGCTCATCCTCCAAAGGGTCTCTGTCAAGAATAGAAGTGCGATCGCCGCCGCCATCTGAGGGCGAGCCAACTTCTCCAGCAAGGAGCGATTTCTCAGCAAGGAGCGATTCTTCACGTCCATCGATCAAAGGAGGCCTACCAATGGGTCAGCGAGGGAAAGTCGGTGCCTTCCCCACCATGCCTAGAGTAGCGAGACCTGCTCCACCTCCCAAGGAGGGATCTTCTTCTATGTCACAACAACAGGAAAGACCAGTGCCTCCGCCCAAGGAAGAGGAAGTTGTACTGCGTACAGAGGTGAAAAGGATAAACACCGGTACTGGGAGAATGCCACCGCCTCGTGGAGGACTACCAAGCGGGCCGAGAATTGGGTTGCCGAGCGGGCCAAAGATGCGGAGATGAGGTGGACGAGAGTTAATGGGTTAGTGTAGTGAGCAGGTTGAGCGGGCTAGAATGGTGGGCAGCGAGGTTTTTAGATAAGGGTTTATATATATTATAATTATGATGAGGACATGAGAAATCAAGATACCATTCTTTTCGCCTTTCGTTCCATCTCGCGTCGTGTCTTTTTCCTTTTCTAGATCTATCTTCAGTAGCTTCCAGGGGGCATAATTTCATAGGTGCCCAAGCTCGTTTGTCTACACCACGTTATCACTTAGAGTATTTTTATCACTTAGACAGATTTCTATATAATGGTGTTGTATTTCGATCCAAGGAAAGGCAAGGGAAAGTCATTCTTACGCAATCCGCCGGGCCATGATCAGAGCAAAAACGCGTACCGTACCAAGATGAGAAAGAGATTGTCATATTTCAGAAAGCTGCGTATATCCCCCTGGACACCCGATTTCTGCTTGAAATGTAGATATTTTATCAACCATGGCTATTCGCGTTTCATACCATTTTCGAGCGGTCTCTAGTGGCCACTTTTCGGCGCTGCGCTGTTGGTTGCAGTACTCGATCCAACAGAGATAGCTGTCTGTGTCTATTCCCAGCTCTTCTTTAGTTGGGGGGGTGCATCGATAGTAGCGGGTATATCTCATCATTCTCAAAATCTATGACTAACATAGTTCGAGTTTTATTTTTCGCCTTTTGCATAAGTTAGTCTTATGTATCGAAGAGGACGGGTTGGGAGTAAGAGGAGCAGAAAAGTTATGTAACCGAACTCACGTCGAGCAAATTCTCTTGTTGCTGTTCATTCTCAGCTTCCTTTTTCAAGTTGAATTGTTGCACTTTGAAATCTAAATGCTGTTTGAAGCTGTCAATCCAGAGTGTTTCCATATCTTCAAGAGTACTTTCTCTGTAGCTGCTAATGTACTGATGTAACTCTTCAATGTACTCAATTTCTTCAATTTTGATCTCAAAAATGTCGTCATGATCCATCGGATGCACGCCTCCGCCCTGGCAACAGGTGTGGGTGAGTCCAATATCATCGAACTTCAATGCTACCATAAAGCATTTTAGAGCCTCTTGGTGGACTTCAGGTCTACAATTCTCCTTAAGAATTAATAGCCATTCTAAGTTCCACGAAGCATCTTTTCTTCCATAATCATATGGTATTTTTGTCTGGGTGAGTATTCTATTTGGCGAGCACCCTGATCCCAATGAGCATTCGCAACTGCAATTATCTTTCTTTAAGGGGTCGGCTCCATGTGCCAATAGAAGTTTCATTATCTGAAATATGGCTGCATGTCTTTCCATAATCCAATTTCGTTCAGCGCCTTCTGCGTACGAGCGAAATGACACGCCATCGTTTATAGACTCCACAATATAGTGGAATATATTCCGGCCATGATAGTCTTCTTGGTGGACGTTTGCACCATTTTTGAGCAAGAATTCCACCAGTGAAAGATTGGCATGTTTTACCACTTGCATTAACGGAGACACTCCTACGTTATCCTGGTGGTTTATTAGGCTGAAGCCTGCCTCCAGCAGCGCTTCTGCCTCTTTTTTATGAATAGCATGATGAAGGAACGTCATCCCTTCAGAATCAACCATATCAGGATTGGCACCTAACCTGACCATTTCGGAAAAGTAGTTATTCCCGAATCGGGTGTTGGCCACCCGACATGTTGCATGTCGAAATAACACGTATGTCGGAATATATTTTGCATACCTTTTGTGGAGACCTGGAGATGCTTGTACATGGCTGATGACTTGCTTGATTAGATTCCACTGTCCCCGTACGACAGCGTAATCTAGGAAATTTCGTTTCAATTCTTTGTCTTCCAGTAGCAAGTCGGCGCCGGAATCGAGAAGTTCGAGAACCGAACTTGTCTGTCCATATGCGGCAGCGTACATAAGTGGCGTTATCCCATGACGATCCAGGGGATTGACGATAGTCTTTTGATCAAGAAGGAGACCGAGAACTTTAGGCCTCAAAATTGCGAGGTGTAGTGGAGTCTGACCAAGGAAGTTCGTTCCTGTAAGCGTTGGATCATGTCCCAGATACTTTTCGACTTCCTCCATGGATCCTTCTAGAATCGCAAGCATTAACAAGCTCATATCGCCGAAATCTTGGAGCGATCAGCCATGTGCATACATCATGTCGGACTTACTATGCATACCAGAGCTTTGTCTTGCGCAGTTTCTGAAAAAGACCAGAAAGAATGGATCTTCAGCAATATCTTCGCCCAACCAATTCGGACTGCAGCCTGAGGGCCATTTTGATAGCCATTCTGCTGTTGTCCCTGATACGTCACAGTTCGAAGCTAATAATTTATCTAGCAGACTCATATGTGGCCCTTCTCCAATCCACGTGGCACATAGATAAAATAGCCTGTAGAATTAACCATTAGCTAATACTCTGATGCTAGGTGAAATATGGAAATATACATACGAGGGATTAGCTGTGCTCCTCTATTTACTAGGACATCAAACATGTCAAGTTGAGTATTAAGATTACCTAGGGTCCAAGGAAACCTGATCAGCTCCTTTTTCGTGTTAGATCGTGGGATTTGTAACGCAATTGGTGTTATTTCGAACCAAACTTACTTCTAGTAGCGACGTTCCATTGGGATTAACATCATCAATACCGATTTCTCGACTATTCAACATACGTTCGAGCTTTTTTCCAGCCTTAGAGCTATCTGTTATAAACATTTCACATTCAAGTATGTGTCTGAACCCAGGTGATGTGTTCGGGACCGTTCTTGTTGGACGTAAAGATACCGAGATGGAATATCCATTTGCGCCAAAATACATGCTTATACCAGCCTTCACAATCCACTGGAGCCCCAAACGAGAAAAATTGAGTCTGACCGATAAATTACCCTTCCTGTTCCTACACGAGGAGCGATCACAATATTGTAAAAAGTTGATGCTTGGCAAGCATATTTGCCAGAATCGACCAACAAAATCAATAGTGTTATGGCAGCTGCAGATACATCTGTTATCTATGCACTTTGTGCTATTTGACGTTGATCTCGCGTGCGATCTCTTAAGCAAAGTCTTAGGGGAGTCGAAAGTGCTTTTCGCCACGTCGGTACACTCCTCACTTCTAACAAGGCGCTGATCTAGGGAACTTGTTTCTTGTTGGTCGATTAAAACACTTGAACTATATAGCTTAGCAAAACGATTTGACTTAGCTTCGCAGAGCTCACAATGATTGTTGTAGTTGACGGATATGATTAACTCCCCAGTAGTCCGCAGATACACTTGAGAGCATGTACAGATTGAAGGCAATCTTTTCAAGTTTGGTAACCATGCCCTTGATATATTTATCTTTGGCAAGGCTAACAAGCGCTTTTTGAGACATTAATAGTGTAGAGTCGTTCTCGCGCGGGAGCAATCGTCGAATCAACTCGTCCAGTAGTTTGACATCTTTCAAACATTTTGTAATTAATTGTTCCAGAGCTAGCTTGGTATTAACATCATACGACTCAGCAGTTCGTTGGATGAGATCAACAGTTTTTATCAATACTGAGAAGTTTATCGTCAGGTCATGCAATGATTGTGGTGCCTCGCCGACGGCGCTCTGGAACTCACGGACACGCCCGATGATTTTGGTGCCAAAGTCCACTAGCTGGACAATATTTGCGATTACGCCAACGATTGCCAACTCAGCCATGACCTTGTAACAAGTTCTGACTGAAGGTAGAATAACACACGTTGTAATTATGTAGTTTTGTTTGGATAAAATAAATGTTGCAAGTCAAAGGATTATGGGAGCCCCAGTCTAGAGATGGCAGCCAGGGAGGCGTTTCGCGGGGCTGACACTGTATGCAGGCTGGTAACCAAACAGCACATATTAGCTGTTGATATATTCTCACTATGTGTATTTACTTCCGGTCATGTGACGTAGTCACATGACCACTGTGGATCCCTAGTTGGGGATATCATCAATATTCCTATATAGTTAATAATAGGAATATCGATTACTCTATAATATAACTGGCACATATATAATTATATATAATAATGCTATATATTGAAAGTCAATCCACACTGATCAGTTTCTAAATTCAGATCAGCAAAATTCAAATTACAAACTCTCAAAAACATTCTCTGAAAAATCCCTTTATTCTATTAATACTTTACATTAAAGAATTCAGAATTATAGTCTGCATACAAAAAAAGAAAAAAAGAAAAAGAAGAAAAATCGGAGAAGAGAATATTTATAAACTCCTGAAAAAAGCCTGCAGAGTTATAATGACAAATTATCAAAAATAGTCAATTGTATATACTATAATAATATCGATAAATCTGCGACTATCTATATCAAACCTATTTTTGAGCTTTAAAAATATATATATTTTATCTATATTGATTTTCTTCTTATTAAATAGTATTTCTGAATTAGTTTTGGATTTCTTCAGTAAAAGATCGCATTTTCTTAAGATCTCTGTATTGAAAGACTAATATACACAATAGACTCAAAAAATACCCTCTCAAATGCTGGACCTTTCAGATCGCAATAAGGCTATATAGAACCCGACAACTATTCTAATATATCTAAAATCTCATTTATAATTGACTTCAATAAAGATAATAACAAATTACAACTAACAGAGAATCAATAAGGCAAGGCTGGAAGTTTAACCAGCAGAAATAAAATTAATAAATATATATCAGATTATCTTAATAAATATATTAAAAAAGAAAATCAGAATAAAAAGCTCTAAAACTTATTTCGATAAGACTTCAGCCGAATCAATAATAAGGAAATTTTTGCATTAATCAAGTTTCAAATTAAGCAAAAGCTCTGCAATTATTTATATTTTTCAGGCATTTATATATAATCAATTATCAGAATTATCTTAATTGACAAAGCTTTAATTGAGATAATTGACAAGTCTAAAGCTTATATCTAGATAAAGCAAAATCTAGATAAAATAATTCAGAATCAAATTTTTAATATCGAAAATGTCAAATCGAAATAATTAGCTAAACAGTTGAGAAATTGTATTATAAAGCAAAAACAATATCAATTTTATACAGCCGACAATCAACTTCAGGCTTTTTCTACTCTGGCTACAAAACAGACTGTAAATTCCTTTTAAATATTTTTAATATCTGATAATCGATATTTATATCAAAAAACCCCAACTTCAAATCCGAAAGTCTATTTTGATAACCAACCAGTTAGATAATTCAAGTACAGACTCCAAAATGTAAGAGGCATATCCTCTGAAGATCAACCAGCCTTCGGGATCCGATCTTAAAATCAGTTTAGCTATATATCTCAATTTTGTATATAACTGTCTAATTAATAATCTCAATCTGAAATTCAATATAAGACTTTTTTGCATTCAATCTGTAAAGATTGAGAAGCTTTATAAGACTATTATAATTAGAGTCTAGAATATCAAGAAATTCAACCAGCTCAACTGTTAGCTCAATTTATTAAGTACTATAGCAAAAAGATCGCTAAATTGACAAAGATAATTACAGACAGTATAAAATACAGTAATTGCAATATTAATAAAAGTCTTGATCAAAAAATAATAGTTTATAATAATATCTTTTGGAAATTTAACTTATCTGAAAAAGTCTATTTTAAAGCTTTTTCTATTATATTGAAAAGTATAGCTTAAAATTATTATTATAATAATTATTTTGAAATACTTTCAGTCGATTAAATCTGCAATAGGCTGAAATGATTTTTTGAAAAGTCTGGCTTTTATTATTGTAATCTTGACAAATAGAATAAAACTTCATTTTGTATAATAGCTAATAAGACCGAAAATACAATAAAGTCAACTCAAAAATACCTCAAGATTTTCATTAACAGATTCCAAAAGCTTCAATATAGCCTGGCTTCAGATTTCAGAAGCGAGAGATTTCTTTATACTAAGCTTATATTGTTCTATATAGAAATACTATCCTGCAAATATATTATCTCTAATCTTTCTGAAGATTTAGACAATCTTATAAGCAAGCTCTATTCCTCTATCATAAACTATAAGAAAAAGCAAGCCCTAATTGATAATAAATACAAACCTCAATCTCCCCTCCAAGCTTATACAACCGAGCCCTTTTCAAATACCAGCTTCAAAGATTTTCGAAATCTAGAGCTAAATTATATCTACTATACTGATTGACAATATTATCAACAATACAGCTAATATAATAGACAAAAACTCTATTAAGGCTCAAATCAAGACAAAACAGTCCGATTTGCCAACCGAAATTGTAAAGTTTCAGATTGTTATTTTATATGCAAAAAGAAAGACTGTTAGTCTATCAATTACTCTAAATTAGAAATTGAAATTTTAAAAAACAGCTTCAGAAACAAATATATAGACTAATATAATATAAAAGATCAATAATTCAAAAAGCAACTAAATCAGTATATTGCTGCCTATAAAAGCAATAAAACTGATAATAGCAAATATAAAAAACTTAATAAAATTTTTAAAGATTTGATCTTTAATATAAATTCAACTGACCTTTTTTATAATTCTAATTTAAATATATACTTTACAAGCAATATTTCAGAAAAAAAAGCAAGCTTAATTATCAGAAATTTGGCTGATCGATTTTTGATTTATATACTTATCAATACTATATCAACTAATTCAGTTAATCAGTATATAGAAACTTTCAATATCAATATTATATTATAATATTTTTCAAATCAATTTCAGAAAATTATAATTGATACAAATACTACAAAATAATCAACAGCTGGCTACAGTCAGTTTCAAGCTTTATAATATAATATAGATATTCAAATCGATCAATCAACCAAAAGCAAAGTCAATATCCAGTTTAATATTAATATAATCTCTTTAATTAGCTCAATAATAATCAATATTCTAATTGGCCAAGTAAAATTTCATATAATCAATACAAATATCTTTTTCTTACTTAGTCTCGCTAATCTCAACAGTCTGAAGATTTACTTTAATAATCTCAAAAACATATTAATTATACAGAATAATAATATACCAATTGTATATCGATTCGGCTATTCCTTTCTGCTTTAAAATATTATACTTCAAAGCTTTCTTTTTAAATCTCTTAATTCTAATCTCTGTTTTCTGACTAATATCGAGCTTTAATAACTCTATCGTCAATTCAGTCACCCTTCAATTAATAAGCTGCAGGCTATATTATAACAAGCTAAATACAAAGTCGACAAAAAAGCTTTTAATCAGCTGATATACTTTTACAAATATTATCAAAAATATAGCAAATCGCCAGATAGATTCAAATTTACACTTTAAAATAATATAAAATTCAACTATTATATTATTATTAATATTATATATATTAACAGCTAACTTCTTTTTTATATTATTAATCAAACTATCCGATTTCAAACTAAATAATAACTTCAAAATATCAGCACTAAATATACTTGAAATATTCTGCAAATATACTAGATCAATTTATATCTAGGCCCTTCGGACCTAGTTATAACCGATGCAGATAAGAACTTTATAAATTGTAAATTTAAGCAATATACTGATATTATAAAAATCAAAATCAAGACTATACCGATTAAGGCTTACAATTCAATCAGATTAGTAAAGCAATATTACAGCTCTCTCTATTAAGCTTACCAGATTATATTAATAGAGCTTCGAGATCTCAATAGAGATACAGCCTTCCAAATAGCATTTAAAGCTATTAATAATATAATAGATCCTGGCAGTTTAATACCAATCCTTCTTATATTCAGAGCTTTCCCCCGAATGACGGAATCTGATCTTCTATTATCAACTGTAGCTTAATATACAGCTGCATTACATAAAGCTATAAAAGAAATTAAAAAGCTTTGAGCTGACTGTCAAATTGCTGACGCTCTCAATATGCATAATAGCCCTAAGATTAATACAGTCTACAATTTACCTCTCAATTTTTCTGTATTTATATAAAAAAAAAACAATATTAATTAACCAGATTTTTAGATTGGCCTTTATAACTTGATCTTTATAAAAAGAAAATTATATATTATTAATCTGCTCTATAGTCCGATCATCTTTCGATCAACTACAATTAAATTGTATTATAAAAAAAAACCAGATTCCGATAAAAATCACAATAATACAATTGTTATTAAAACTTCTACAGTCAAATCTCAATCTTTATAATTAAATCAATCTATAATTCAATCTATAAAGCAAACTCAATCTGTCATTCAACCCGCCAAACACTCTTATAAAAAACCCTATAAATATTCTTTTCTAAATCTCACTGCCTACCTTCAAAACAATAAGCCTGCTTTATATATAGCCTCATATCAATCTGAGATTAATAAACTGCTTAAAAAGAATATATTTGAAATTGTTGATTCAATTAAACTACCTAACAACATTTGAATTTTTAAATCTAGATTTATTAATAAAGTCAAAAATAAAAATACCAACAAAGCCTTCAAGAAATCCTATTTGGTTATATAAACTTACAACAATCAGAAAAAGAATATTATATTAATTTAATTGCCAATAATTCAGAAAGTTAGCCAATGCCTAATTCTCTATATTGCCGCCATACTTGCAGATAATAAAAAACATCTGTTTTTATATAATATCTTTCAAGCCTATATCCAATCAATTACAAAACTAAATTGTAATTTTTTTATTATAGCCTCTATTAAGCTTACAATACAATTAAATATTACCAAAAGCTCAATCTTCAAAATTATCAAATTTCTATACAGCATATCTAAAACAGACAATTACTAATTTAAGATCTATTATATATATCATCTCAATAAGCTTAATATAAGCCAATCGACTTACAATCCTTATTTGCTTTACAGAAATAAGTTTTTTAAAATAGTTAATCTTTAAACTGACAATATCTTATTTATTAAAAATTCTGAATTTACTAACAAAAAGCAAAACAATCTTAAAAAGACTCAATTTCTAGCTAAAGATCAAAATCAGCTGATATCTAATAAGCCTATCAAATTCAATAAAGGCCTAATTTATACTAACATAGATAATATCACTCTCATCCAAAAACATCAATATAAAAACCTCAAAATTGTCAAAGCAAATTCAACTATAACAATAAGCTCTAAAAGTATAATCTATAATAGACTTAATATATATAATCAATATATTACTCAATATATATATAAAGCTTATATTATATCTATTTATCAATCTTAAGCTTTCTTCGATCTGTTATATATTGCTCAGATAACTAATCTTAACAATAACAATATCAAAACTCTTAACAAACAATTACAGTAATAAAAGGAGAATCCGAATTGCAGATTACAATTTATCAAGCTAAATTGCAAAAGCTTAAAGCTTATTATATTTTCAGACTTTTCATTTACAAACAACAAAGATCTCTCATTCCAGATCAGCTATATAATAATACTAGCTGACAGCAAGAATCAAGCAAACATTATTCACTAATTCTCTATAAAATGCAAGTATATTATACAAAGTATATTAGCTTCCAAATTATATAGAATAACCAACAGTTTCAATATCGAAGCTTTATTAAAAGCTATAATTGACAAGATCCTGCAGATCAATATTCTCCTAATTTTCTATACCGACTTAAAATTGCTTTATAAATATTTAGTCAAATTAGATACAATACAGAAAAAGAGATTAATAATTAATATATTTTGCCTTTATTAATTATATAAGCATTGTAAGATTACAGAAATTAAATAGATCGACAGCAATAGCAACCCAGCCGATACTATAATCAAAAGCAAAATCTCTATAACTCTCAGTAAGTTTATCGATTCAAATATAATCGAATTGAAATCTATTAATTAAATAAAATATAAAATATCAATTATAGATAATAATAGAATTTGAGAATTAGAAATATAAATATATAAAAGATTATATTTCTATATATTATCGAAAGAATAGTTAATCCGGAATTAAACCGGATTGGGATTTCACTTCAGAGCAATAAGCTTATCGACCCTCTGTAAATTAGAGCGTTTTTCGGCCACTTCTTAAAATAGTTCCAGTATTGATATATTCTCACTATATATATTTACTTCCGGTTATGTAACATAGTCACATAACCACTATAGATTCCTAGTTGGAAATATCATCAATACCCCTATATAGTTAGTAATAGGAACATCGATTACTCTACAATACAACTGGCATATACGTGATTACACGTAGTGGTGCTACGTATTGAGAGTCAATCCACATTAGCCTTTTAAATTAATCAATCTGCAGGCAGATTTGTAAACCCCATTATATTTTCACGAAGATTTGATGATTTGAGTTACACAATGATGAAAATTTCAGAACACCCAGTCAAGAATATAAAGTGCACCAGCCTTCTCTGTTTTCTTTTTCCAAAAAAAGCTATCTAATGTTACACAGCCTATATATCCTCAGCATTTCTTCCTGAAAGTCTTTGTATGACACTAATATACTTTCCACACCACCGTTGACATGTTTTAGAGAAGGGTTCAATATCTATCCGGAAATATCTCGTATGTGGCCAATCCATCGGTCTCATATCGGAATATTGACATGACCATTTTATATTTCGTCCTTGAGCCTGAGCAGTCGTTGCTCTAATCTGAGCGGATCCATGACCCTCATCCGAATATGCTGATTAGTTTGCTGTATTATGCCCAGGGATCCTCTTCTTGTCTTACTCAAAATATAATATTACAAAGTACGTGGCTGGAAGAAAAGCTGCCGTAAAACTCTTCGACGCTCTTGGAAGTTCTTGCAACGTCCATTTTAAGTACTGGGCCCATATTCAATAAGAACCTGAACATATCAAATCGCAGATGGGGACCCACCACTAGTTAGATTTACAATTGCGTTGACACAAGATCTGATCGCAAAGGGTGGTGTAGATGTTGAACCTATTTGGGTTGTGATTGAGTCGGTCGTTAATGATTCCCCTAGTGAAGACTCAAGTAGGGAGGAAGTAAAAGGACCTAAGACCAAACAAAAGAGCTAAAGTTTGATTTCATAATAGAGATCATGGTCTAGAGGAACCTATGAAGAATTCTAAATTTATGAGATTAAATTAACGCCTAACTCCTAAATCTGGATAGCTATTCCCAACAGCTGGCTACGTCCACCAATTCCAAACTCCAAACTCCAATCGGCCAGAGCACCTTTGTTTCATACATTGAAATTGCGCTTAGTATCACTGGGCCTACTTAAGACGGCTATTGTCCTTGCTTCTTGGGAGGAGAACCGGGCTGCTTAGCACAACCTTGCACCTTTCTCTTCGTCACTGCTCTAGTTCCAGCTGTGGCTTCGTATTGCCAGACCTCACCAGCAGCCCGGGCTTTGTTATCATAAGTTTCGGCCCTGAAATCTTTGGTTTCGTCTAAATCTGGAAACTCCTTCCTGATCGCGCTCCTAATTGTTTCAAACTTGGTCTTGCTTGGGGCACCGACGGTGACAAAGACGGGGTTACGACCCATCTCGCTCAATTCTTCGGCGGCCTTTGCGCTATCTACCGCCTCCTCGCCGCAGAAGATATGGAAGACGGAGGGAATGCTAGCGCTGTCCCAGAAATAGATGGCAGAGCATCCGCTCAGGTCAACAACATTGACTTTGTCGCCAGAATTGACTTTCACAGACGTGATCCACTCATTCTCATACAACTCCCACGCGCCGTTTGTCTTCGCCGCTTTTTGAGACCGCTCAATAACCCTTCGCATGAAACGAAGATTTCGGGGCTTTCTAATCGGGCAGGTGGTTTTGCCACTAGTCGTTGAGGTCTCATCCTTTGCAGGTACCTTTCTCGTGTCACTCGTTGGAACCTCATCTTTTGCCGGTGCCTTTCTCGTGTCAGGCGTTGAAACCTCATATTCCTTTCTCGTGTCAGGCGTTGGAACCTCATATTCCTTTCTCGTGTCAGGCGCTGGAACCTCATCTTTTGCCGGTGCCTTCTTCGTATCAGTCTTTGGGGCTGCTGCCACCTTTGATGTCGACTTTCTGTTGCTCATTATACCTCGCGCATTGACTTGCACAGGGACCAAGGTCCTAGCTGCAGTAACTTCAGCATTGTCATCGATGGCATCGATACTGTTGCTAAACACAAGGCAAATTAGTATCATGCTCACGAATTGTATACCAAGAGTTGCCTTGGAAGAATCTATCTTACCGGACATCAACTCCTCGGAATGTGCTAATAACGCCTGCAACACTGGCCAGTGCGACAAGAGTATTGGTAAAACGCATTGTGGTTGAGATCTCGGAGGATCCTGAAAGTGAAAGAAGGAAATCTAAGCAGAAGTTCTACAGATAATACAATATGAAGTGATAACTGTGGTGAGGAGGGTAATGAAGATGATTGTGTAGATGAAGATGACAGTGAAAATGGAGATGATAGTAAAGATGAAGATGATACTGAAGATGAAGACTTTGAATTGCTCTGGCAGATAGGACTTATATACTTTTTCTTGGTTACCTATTTCCATCTCACATATGTGAAGTTCCCACTTAACTGACCATGAGGAAGATTTGTATAACTGCGCCATAAGAGGATCTCGAAACTAAATGTATTTTCTCCATATGTCCACTCCGCCCATTAGTATTTTGAAGAATAAAAAGATAATCTGTATCATTAAGCTTGTTTTTTTAGCGGGGCCCTTAGGAGCTGGAGGAGCCGCAAGTGCTGGAGGAGCCGCAAGTGCTGAAAAGAGTATGCAAGCTTGCGGGACGAACCCCGCAAAGCAAGGCTGTGTCGGATAACGTAAGCACCTAGTCTCTATATTATTCCTGCACTCGCTCCATAACAAGCTATTCTTTTTAATTTTACTTTGTTAGTAAATGCTGGCTCTCGGAGCCATTGTTCATAGTTCCCACCATTTTCATTTGAGCTGTGTCAATCATGGCAGGAGACTCCAATAAGCGAGACCTACACAGTCTCCCGCGCGAGACGTTACAACAAATAGCCGGTCACGTGAACAACACCCATCGACCCAGTCTCTACGCATTTGGGTTGGCAAGCGATGCTTGCCATAGCGCTACTATCCCATCAATATTTCGCCATATCCGCCTTACAGTCAGCAGTCGGGAGGCATTGCAGCGCGATGTTGATTCCCTTGTCAATGCGCTCTCCCGTACTGAGTCCGCTCGCCACGTCCGCTGCCTCACCATCAAAGGGTTTTTACAGTTATCTATGAAACAGAGAATCGAAGGGTATAAGTCAGGCTCATCTGACCGCTATAGCTTGTTCGAATCAAGTGGCGTTGATGAAATATTGGACGATGAAGAACCGTATTATACTGCACCACATGTCGTCTACGATGAACCTGTTATCGCAAAATCTTCTGAGGAGGATCTGGCATGGTTGCCACTCGTTGGTTTAATCAAAAAACTTCCATGCCTTGCAAGATTAGTATATGACTGCCGGAACCAATTTCCACCCAGCCTTCTTGACGTCCTCCACAACGACCATCCTCAATGCAAACTCTACCACCTTACTTTTCGATTGCGAACCCTACTATGGGGCAACCCCTATCCTTATGAGATGGCTTTAGCCACATCACCGTGTTTATATAGTGTCAAGGTTGCTTGCGGCCATCGGGATTCGGAAGGTGATGATGATTTTAACCAAGAGGCGATGATGGAGCTTGTTGCCGGTCTTGCACCCAATTTGAAGGAAGTTGTGGTGATGAACCTTACGCCAGAGAACTCGTGGAGATACTACCGCCGCCCGCGGGAGCCATGGCGAGGTCTTCCGGGCTTTTTCTCCGGTCGATCTATTGGGTCCTTGAAATCGCTGTCGCTTCTCGGCGCGGCAGATTTGAAAAAGCAAGGTCTTTTCCAGAATTGGGCCAAACACACAGACTTCAAGAACCTGCGTCATCTAACCCTGGGCGGAGGTTATGGATGTGAGAGCATGGGGTTGAATGATGAGACGATGGAGTGGATCACTCAGAAATGTTCATTCCCTGGATTGAAGACACTTCGCATCCGTCTAACACGTGACGACTTTAACATTGACAGACCTAATTACGCCAATAACGCCATTGCCCTTTTAGAGGCTTTCGAGCCCCTCGATCAGCTTTCTATCTCCGGCCCACTGGAGCCCATGATCGTAGACGCCATTTTATACCGACACGGACAAACTTTGAGAAAATTAAGTCTACGTCCGTTTGAAGACGAATGGCAGCCGTATAACGGTCGAGTTCGAGAAAACATACCAATGGTATTCACAAAGGAGAATGTCCTACAAATCCACACCCTGTGCCCGGCGTTGCAGGAGCTGGCTATTTCGGTCAAGCGTACAAAATCCGATGCGATTGAGGCTGAGATATACAAATGCTTCGGCAAAATGAAACAATTGAAATCGCTCTTCCTCACACTGGACTGTTCTGATTGGTGGGTGACTCGAGACCCTGATTCGAGAGACAACGCTTCATTCGATGCAGTCGATCGCGAGCCCTTCCCAGACTCGAGCTTCTTAAAGAAGGGCCATGTGCGGGAAATGCTGATGAATTGCGCGGTGGATGAGAGGCTGGTACGATCTATCTGGGAGGCTATTTACCAGAGCAAAGCGGGCCAAGAGCTGGAATCCCTCAAGGTGTGGACTACCGGTGGTGGCCAATGGGGCAACCACGATGTCAACTGTGCCACATCAAGCGTTGTCAAGAATCTAAGTCGTTCGTGGTTGATTGAGAGAGTTTCTCGAGATGACGAAGACATTCTCGACGTTAGGGAACTGGGTCGGAGAGCCAGGGAGGCCTGCGATCAGAGAGAGACGGATCATTATAAACGGCGAGTGGAGTACTTGCGAGATATAAAGGATATTGTGATGGAGCTACGTGATGTAGCGGATGATTCAATGGTCGTGCAAATACTTCACCGTATCTGGCCTCGTAAGACGGGCAGCAAGGATTGGCGTGAAGATTGGTCAAGTCTTCCTCTGCAGGTTTGATGTTTGATGTTTTAATAGGCATCTAAAAATATTTTGGCCGCTGTACCGCCACAAAAACATTCCAAACCCCCTGGGATATATAGGCATGCATTCATTGAGAAGGTTTAGTCTCGCAAAACCTAGTTTCTACAACCCTGCTATCTTAATTACATGGAAATATTTTGTGAATGCAATATTGGCGGATTATAAGTCCGCACATATATCTAAACTATGATTTATAGCTTATAGACTACCCAAAGCACATCTGCTTATAAATGTCCTTCTTTACCTAATTCTTTACATTACTATGTCACATAGCTCTTCCTCTAGGGGACCGCCTTAGACATCAAGTAAGAGGGAGCCTCCTTTTCTTTAGCGAGGTGTCACGTGAAACTGACTAGACTCTTGGCGTCATATCTTTTACTACCTTGACCTTATTATTTATAATATAAGCGTCTTACACCTTGATCTTGTATACTAATTTTCAATCACCTTTACTAAAAAAAAAAAAGCTTCTGACTCACTATATATCATATGCTATATATACTCTTGGTACTACTTGGGCATATCTATGCTGTAGATAAAGAGAGATGTGAATCGAAGAGTTCGTCTATTGCCACACATATTAGTTGGCATTTCAATGGCAGGGTAGCATGGAAATTAAAGTATTTAGGGGTTTCCAAGCTAAACCAGGGTGTGGACCAAACCCATAGGTTCGCCCCCACACAAGGAGAGGCGTAGCCAAACCCGTGGGGCTCTAACAGATTGCCAACTACCCTAAGGAGGGGTAAAAATTCTCTAAATATAGAGTTTATTAATAGGAATTATGATTGAAAGAAAGAATTAAAATATCGTACTGATTATGTAAGGTGTAAATACGTACCCTTCTATGCGTACTCATACTGATTATACAGCTTTTACAAGATAATAGTGTGAGGGGGAAAAAGTGTCATCTAATTACTCACTATTCGATTAGTTTAATTTATTTATTGATTTCATTTTGATTAGCATTAGGATTTGATTTTGATTAGCATTAGGATTTGATTTGATTTGATTTGATTTGATAGCCAGGCAAGTAGTCAAGTAAAACCAAAATTTTTACTCGGCAACCTATAACGGGTAACTCAGCCTATTGAGGGGGTTATATTAACCTAATCCATGGGTTAATTTACTTACGCACCCTTGGCAGACTATAGAATTTGTACTCAAAAGCAGCAACTAATTAGAAAGTTCCCTATCGCTAAATTCACATCGTAGACTCCAGTATGCTCTGTCTCACCGGGTAGGATGCGTACCTGCGGTGGGGGAGTTCCTATCTGACCGGAACCTCTTACATCGTGAGGTGGTATTTCAGCTTCTAACTACGACTCCAGCATCGTGATGATATGACCGTCCCTGAGAAGTACTATATTACTGGATATGAATGGAATCTTCTCTACTAAAATTGCAACTACAATGAAAGTTATTAATAAAGCGGTCCAGGCTTAATGGTAATATCGAGCTGCTGCCAGCCGCCAACACGAGTTCTAAATTTTTCTAACGTGTGCCCGTCACGCATAGCCGCCTCCTAAGATATTGAAGGTAAGGTAAACACAGAATGACATATATCTATGATGTAGCCTGACACCATCCCAATTTACTAAAACCATATTTCTAATTATGAAAGCATATCCATGAAATTGTTCATCATGTTATGGCAAGCTCAGTCACGTGATCATGATGCTAAGGTTGCAATTGAGGCTGAAGTCATATTTGTAGTATGATGTATCCGTGATGGTTGTAATACGACTTCCCTAACAGGGGTCCTTATCGCTGTCAGTGAGCCTAATGGAGGGCACCCACCTTATAATAGGTATGGGAATTTAGTAATTAAAGTGTTAGCCATTAGTCTGTTAAATACAGTCAATACACGGCTTGCTACTGAATCGTATCACTCTATTACTGAATCTTCACATATTGTGACATTAGAGAACATCAAGATTGCATACGACAACATTCTCTCTCACTTAGCGAGGGTGCGACTTGTTGCCTGTCACTAGCAAGGTCTTTCTTTTCTACATGCACCTCCATATGCATCATGGATGGCGGGCTCTAGAATGGTGGCTGGGTTCGTTTGGTTTTTCGCACACCTCGATATCAACAACTTGAGTTTCTTAGCTTGGGTCGTGCTGAAAATATCGTCATCTTTTGGATGAAGCTGTCGCACAAGCTTAGAATATGCGCAGTATAAAGTGTTGTGGCCGTAGCAGGAAGTTGTCCGTCCAGGGACCTCGTGGAAGCCTACTGATAGCGAATTCTGACAGAGCCCTGGGGACGTGCGCCTCCGCCTAGCTTATACCCGCCTCCTCTTGTAAGATGATCGGCCTGGAGAACCCAGTTGCAATCGTTGGTGAATTAGGTGCACACAGGATTGTGACAGCACTGTGCCTTGACCGTCCCCTTCTTGCACGAACTATGCACCTGCGTATAGTATCATGGGCGAGGCTCGGGCGTATGTCACGGAGTCTCACGGAGTCTTGAAACAGAATAGAATATAATTCGTCGCATTTATTGGAGTATGATAGAGGATTGAGCACGAAGCTCCTACATAATAAACCAAGAACTAGACTTGGATAGAGCGTTCGTGAAGCTGGATCACGACCATGATTCCCCTAATCCTAACGATCATAGCCCCATGATCTTTACCTCTCCCAGCCCTAGGTATCCTGTTGTGGCCTGAGGCACACACCCTCATTAGCTAGCATACTTAGACCTCTCCCGTACGGAGAGCTTCCTTCCCTAGACTTTACCAAACCAAGAACCTTATTTCACGTTTTACGCACAGGAACCTCTCCTCCGCCTTCATCGTGAGTCTAGGTCCTTGACATATCCCTTGCCTTGTTAATGAAATAAATAAATGGATGTACCCAAAGTGTTGTCTTAAACCATCAGGTCATTGAGTCCAATGTCCTTAGTTAGGTGCCTATAAGTGAAACCCCTGGCTAGAGTCAGAGAAACTCCAGCCTACTTTCGACCCTCCTGAGCGTGATGTTGATTCGTTCTTCCAGTAGCCTCTCTCTTCTCATGCTTTCGGCCCTCCTTCTGAGCGTGATGTTGATTCTCTCTTCTAGCAGCCTCTCTCCTCTCACGAGAAGCCAGCTGATCACGCTCCATCTGGGCTAGAGTCTGCCCATCGGTGTTCCCAGCGAAAGCCTTGCTATCATCCCTAGCGTGATTATTGAGATATAAGTGTCCTTTCCCTGAATTGGGAACAGTGGCGCTATCATAGTAATCCCCTTTATGCATACGGGCGTTTTCACTTGTCCTGTTATTACAATACAGGTGTTCTCCTTCTCGTCGCGAGGAGATGTGAATTTCTTCAGCCTTGGAGTCAGTGGAACGCGTGCCGAAGTCCCCATTCTTTAGATGAGCGGAATAGGTACTACTAGGAGACACTTTGCTTGTGCAAACTGATGACGGGGGGCTTTCACGTTTGTCGACAGGTCCTAAGGCTAATGGAGGTGCTTTAGAACCCGAATCGGATGGGAAATAAATCTTCCGGTCGCGATTGTGGTGGCTATCTATTCCAATGCCATTTAGCTATGGAAAAGCAAACTTTGACTAATACTAACTGGGTGGATAGATGGTTCTGTTTGCCATAGTCTTCTCTTTTTGCAGGCGCTCACCGATTTTTTCAAGGTTGCCGAGAAGAAAGTCGAAGTCCGTGATCAGTGCCTGAAACCTTTTCTTATCCTTGATAACCCAAAGAGTCTTTAAACGAAGTGTTTCAAGTGACTCGTTTCGATAGAGCGTTACGGACAGGGGACTGGTAGCCTTCAATATATTTCGTCCACAGCCAGCACCACCATCGATCTTCCATTCGAGCCAGGCAGCAGGATCCTGCTGCTCCTTACTGCTGCATCGATATCTCCTGCACATATGAGTGGTGTTTACCAGGATATCTCTGATGCCCATCAGACTCTCCATGATTACCCCGCTTTCAGCTGGCCATCGGTCTCGAAAGTCCTTTGCTTCCGCTCCGGGGGAGTCGATTGACATTGTTGTACCCCACTGACTAAGCCGCCTCTTCATGAGACTTACTTTGGTCAAGGCAAGCTGGAAATCCTTGGCAAAGTTCTTGCCTTGCTCAAAATACTCGACAATCTCTATGCACGTCGAAAAGAGTCCTGCGAGAGCCACCCCCGACATTGCCAAACCTAAAGGCTCAGCCATCATTAGCAATCGGATAAGGCGTGTGGGTTTGCTTCATGAGCCGTAAAGAATTCGGTCAGACCGCGAGTTAACAGAAGAGCATGTCTTCCTGTTTTGATGGGATATTTGATCCGGAGTGTGAAGAGCACAGCCTTGTGAACTGGGCTTAGACGCCACGCAGTGACAACGCATAATGTAGCACTGTATGTATCGTATCAAATCTTAGTGAGACTGCAGTCGAAGATGTCCAAAATGACCCTGATGGAGAAATCGAAGCGACCCAAGCAGCAGCACTATACAATAGAGTCTCACCGAACTGCCTCAATCGGCTCACTGAGGAAAAGCAATTGTCGTTTTGCCGGACTGTCTACGAAAATATGACCTACTTAATATTCTTCTTAAGTAACAAAACTTTGCATTGTAATATAGTAGCGCTGCACACAAATATTTAATAAAACAAATTGCGAGTGCGGCCATCTAAACAGTATTGCGAAATTGTCACCATGCTAAATAATGTAGAGATAAACCCAAGGAGTTGAGCCTCAACGTAAATACGACTTCTGATGTGCACACTCACTAGCAGGAGATTGAGAGGTCCTAAATAATCCTGCAAGATATGGTGCAAGGTATCTTTTCATGCAGCAATGGAAGTTAGGCTCTTTTGTTGCAACTTTGATGATGTGTGTGGACGTATGTGACCATCTCGCCCGGATCTCAAATGCGGGCAAAATCTGTACTGACGCGAGCATGGCAATCTGCCTAAATCCATGCAGGCATGCAGGCAGGCAGATAACTCTTCTTTCTCTGAACCTCGTGAGCTTGGGCGAACTGTGGCAAACTTTGGCGAACTATATCTCACTTGAAATCGGGGAACGTAAAGTCAACATTGTGATAGTTTGATAGTTTGACATGGCAGAGGAAGCACCCAGCAAGACTATAAATCAACCTGACGGAATCCCGCCCTTGCAGATATTCATCAGGAACTCCTGAGGCGCAGGTGACTTAGCAGTCATCGCGAGGTCAGAAAAGACTTTTGCAGGCAACAAGTGTGGCGGAGATTCTTCTAACCACCTTGGAGACGGTAAGGCTTTCCTGTCCGTATTAAAATACGTCTATGACACGTCCAAATGTCCTTTCGCCATGTGCTACTTTTACCACCTAAGACTAACGATAATTTGACAGTAGTATACGATACCTCGAATAGCGTTGTCGATGCACCTGCCCCTTCCGATCAACCGTCGAGGCTCCGCGAGCAGTTACATCCAAGTCTACCAAACAAAAGCCAGCCATCTCTCATTAGAAGCAGTATTCAATCGGACAGAAAACCATCACCGGGACCCGTTTGCACCCTTGCCGAAACAAAACAAGCGTGGCGTGATTGGTGGGAGCATAGCTCATCGGACACTTCTGGGTCGTCTTCTGAGCTAGGTCAGGTTGACGGAGACTATTGGGCAAGCGAAGAGAGAGAAGTGAAGCAGCATCACGACGAGGTAGTCAACGAAGGAGACGCTGGAGAAGAAGAAAACAAAGGCCGTGATTGGCTTGATATGGCTTCGTTTAAGCAACCTCAAACAATAACCCACGAGAGGCTTACTGTTCGACACAGAAAAGAGCCGCGATACATTAGCAATAATTCTTTCAAAGATCCAGGGAGTGTCATAACCATTTCTGATGGCGAGGAAGGCCAACTTTCATACCGGACAATGGTGGTGATGGCTCGCTCGGACGAACTCGCGCTCCAGTGCGTATCGCTGTGTCCCCATCCAGGTATAAATTCACGCAACTGCCATAGGTACTCGACGACACATGTACCAGTCTATGACGCCGCTGGAGCAACTGCAGCCATGTCCTCGGAGTTCAAGAAAGATATTCAAATCGAGTTCGACTCCCAAAATACAAGACTGCTGAACCACTGCTTAATTAATTGCCAGCATGTGTGGACTATTCGTACCGGTGTGAAGTACGCTGAAGAGGGACACGTTCAAAATTTCAATGATCTCCTGGACTTCTTTAGCGAGATCCAAAAGAAGCTATATAAAGATGTCAGAAGGCAGGTTGGCCTTGAAGATTGAAAAGGCTGAGGAGATATATGATCGCACTAGGGCACGAAATAACTAGAAGCGACGAGAAGATTAATTGCGACAATTGCGACTGAACAAGTGTTAGGACAGCTTGGCCAGCATATAAGCAAAGGGACTTGGGAGCTATAGGGCAAAAGAGATACTTGTAAGCTTTTCTCTTCAGTGCGAGAGTAGGCTCACGCATTACCATGATGGCTCGATACAATGCAATTCACTCGAACTAGGAGGATTGATGGAGCAGATTCCTGCTCAACACCTACTTCGAGGTCTGTCCTCTTTGTTCTTCAAATCTGATTTCTTCGAAGGGAGTTTGCACGTTGTTGGCTTGCTCTAACAGTCCTCCTCAAATCATATTTATAGACTGAAGAGCAGAGACCTCAAGGTAGGTGGCTAATAAGATAGATAACGCTTAGCCGTTCTCTTTTTCTTTTCTTTTTATACATAATACACCATATAGAACATGAGCATTAGAACATCCAAAATGATTGATTACTTAGGTCCATTCCTGGGATTTGTTCTCAGTCGTTCTTTGAGCTCTGGCTTCATCATGTTTTATGCTGGAATCTATATTCATTCACTCAGTGCCGAGCCGCTGCGATTGCTAACGTGACTGGCTGCTGCACTTCAACATTTTGCCCGCGACGTGGTGCGCTTACGACAACCCGTTGCGTGGGGTAAGTTTTAGAGGCTTTAGTTGCTATATTTATGTATTTATGGCAAAATCAGAACGCTGTTTAAAGAAGATGAGTTTTTGGAAAAAGAGTTGCCAAAATTGGATGCAGCTCAAGTTGAAAGTAGCTAAAGGCGCAAAATCGACGGTGATAAAACGGAGGATATTGAGGGAACTATAAAGTGCTGACCTCCCCAAGCTGGGTTTAGTGTTGGATCGAATCTGATTGGAACATAGGTAAACTCCATCAGCTTGGAACGAGGTACATTTAGCGAGAAAATTGAAAGTGTGGCATCAGAAGGACGATTAAAGGTTGAAATAAGAGTACGAGAAAGAGAAGATTCACACCGCGATCGTAAAATGACGTTGACCAAAGGTTCTATTCAAATTCCTGAGATTATCGCTACAGCAGATGCCAGCAGCTCATGCAGATTCCAATAGTGGCCAGATCAATCAAGCATGTATCAAAGTCCAAGCGCGTCGTCGCTGACAAAGTGACTTCCTCCTGCACAGCGATAGCCATGACTCTGTTTGATCCAATTATACCCTGCAACACAAACCCCCATCTTGCGCAATTTTGCTTGAGCTTGTTGCTCCTTCTTCTGTCGCTCTTTCTCTATCTCTCTCTGTCTTTCCAAGGCTCGCTGGATGCGTTCTCTGTTTTCTTGTTCCTTGAGAGCACGAATTCTAGCTTCCTCACGTCGTCGCATGAGCTCCAGAGAGCGCGCCTTTTCCTCGGCTTGAGCTTTGCGACTTCCAGCCACAATGGCGTCGCGCTGCCTTTGTGCAACTTCATCTGTGCCCATGATCTCCCGAGCTCTGGCCTCTTCATGTTTTCGTATAAGTTTTGAGGCATGATCTTGCTTGGTTTGCTCATCTTGGAGCGCTGCTAAATCTGCTTTTGCTTGCTTTTCCGCCACTTTTGCCAGCTCATAGTCTTTATAATGCTTTTTGAGTTGTTTTTGGGTGGCTTGAGCTTCGACTTCAGCAATCTTCTGATCTCGCCGAAGCTGCTTCCAATCGGTATCTGAGACACCGGGATCACGCATATGGTCTGCAGGAGGTAAAGTAGTTGATGGTCGCCTAATACTTTCATCTTGAGCAGGAGATGGTGCGGTATTTGATATGGAGCTTGTCATGGTATTATGGCAAGGTGGAGGTTGCGAAGGTGCGTACATCGGAGGTGGTGGGCTTGGGAGTACCGTGGTGGGTAGAGAAGCAGTCTTGCTCCTGGCTCGGCGCTCGGAAAGCATTTCTTGAATACATCCTAACGCCGTATCGTGCGGAATGATAAGTTGAGCTGCTTTGCTGCTATTATTCTGATAAAAGCTCCTGACCATGCTTATCGCCAACGTCTGGATATCCCGTGCGTTGCCCCAAGCTGGAAGCTGAGTTAACTCGGTTACAAGGGTCAGCAGTTCATCGTGTCTCGTAGTTACTGCGAGAGATGGCATGTCCATCTGGCTTTGCTTGAGCCTTGACTCTAGGAGTTGGAGGCAATGCTCAGGACTCAGGGCTGGGAATATTAACTCATCGGCAAAACGACTGCTGAGGCCTTCATTCACTCTTAACAAATTGTTCATGTCTTTGTCGTATCCAGCAAGAATTATGACGATCTTTCCAGCGAACCTTGGCTTGGTCACACAATCAACAAGCTCGTTGACTGCCTCCTGGGCAAAATGACCTTCTCCCAATCTATAAGCCTCATCGATGAATAAAACCTTCCCGAGGCCCTTCTCAAGTTGCTTGACCACCTTTGGCCCCGTATGACCGATATATTGGCCGATTAGATCAGATGCCGAGCATTCTACGACTTCGACTTGCGACAAAAACCCAAGATCATAGAAAACCTGACCAAATTTGCGAGCAGTGGTCGTTTTCCCGGTGCCTGGCTTACATTAGTCACGAAAGTCAAAATCCAGTTGCTGTCAGTGATAATATACCTGGAGGCCCTTTGAAAATGAAGTTCATGGGAATTTGACCTCGTGGATCAACACCTCGGGTTCGCATTCCATTTGCAGTTCGAATGTATCCATCTAACTTTGAGACTATGGTATCGCAACCAACAACGTCCTGGAAGAGGTTCTGGAGATTAGTTCCTGCACTGGCCGATGTCCGCTGATAGTCGATATCAAAGTCTTCGGGCTCAAAAGTGTAATCAATACTACGCTGTTCAGCAGGTAAGGCAGATTGTCGACGCTGGTAATTGGTCTTAGCTTTCGAGATAAGATTCTCCACATCACCACCATTACCAAAGTTCAGTCCATTACGAGCGCGTCCAAGGACATCAATAGCGACAGAAACTGCTTGCATCGAAGCGCCAAGCCCTTGCTTGTTGAGTTTGAAAAGCAATATCTCTTGCAGCTCTGGGTCAGTGAAATCCTCGAACCGAAAGGCATCGGACAATTGAAAGCGACGAGTAAGTCCTTGGTTGACATTCTGGAACATTTCCTTCATTTCTTCTTCGTACCCAAGTAGAAGCACGCATCGATCGTCGCCAGGTACACCTTGGACTTCTGCCACGATCGTATCTATGACCTACATTAAGTTAGCTTCGATGTCCGAGCGCCAAATATGCCCTCAAAATTTAGAAAACAAGAGGTACAAACTTAATGTCAGCATTAAAAAAAAAGTATGCCAAAATTATAATGAAATACACTGACAGCAGTTTTGTAAACATCACCTCCATTACCCTTTTCGCCTTTTGCAGGGCTAAGCATATATGCCTCATCAATCACCAGAACCTTTCCAACAGTAGTTGCAAGTATCCCCTTTGTATTAGCTTCTGATTGGCCTATATGACTGCCGATGAAGTCCGCTGGATTTTTAACAACAACTATAATAGTCAGTATATAGTATAGCTAATGTGAAGTAACAATGTACCTTCTCCATTGCTCAACAGTCGAAGATCTCCAAGAATTCGACCATAAAGCTTTGCCACCGTTGTCTTCCCAGTGCCAGGTGAGCCTAAAAATACTCGATTTAGAGAAATTTCGATCAAAGGCTTCTCCTGTAATTCCCTGTCATAGTTCGTCTTAACAAGGTCAATAAAGAAGCTGACTGATGCTTTAACCGCCTTTAAGCCGGTCAGCTTCTGAAGTTCACTCCAAGCATCGCATTTAAGGATGGCATGTGACGGATCTGGCCCAATTAAGTCCTCTTTGGTGATGAGCTGATCATCGGGATTAAGCCCGTCTCGACGCTCTTTTGTGAGGCGTTCTGATTGTCGCTCGCGAATCTGTGCGAACACATTCTCCAAAGCTCGAGCATTGCCGAAGCCATCACGACCTCTGCCTCGACCCAGTCTTCTCACGACAATGCGCATAAACAAACCATCAAAGCCCTCTTCGATGGCCATTCCTCCTCCTCCCTTATAAAAACTAAATATCTTAGACTGGAGCATTTTCAGAAGCTCGCTATCCGTGTAGTCTTCGAAATGAAGGGTGTAAGGTATGCGGCTGGGAAGGCCTGGATTATGCTCGAAAAACTTTTCCATCTATTCAATAAGTCAGTTGTAGATCCTGATTGAACCTCACTCTCAGGATGCCAGATATAAGAGAGCTCTAATCATATTGATCGATACAGGGGGTCCTAACTGACCTGCTTCCGGTAGCCCGCGAAGACAAAAATGACTTGACCAACTAAGTTCTCAATTTCAGCGAGCAGATAATCGAGAACTGGCTTTCCACCAAAGTTGTGACCCTCAGTCAGCTGGTAAGCCTCGTCAATGAAGTAAACGCCACCACCAGCATTTTCAAGCTGCTGAAGATGATCTTTGACTTCCTTGACCCCTCCGTGGGAAAGCCGAGACCCAGTAGTCTCAATGAAATGGTCTCCTGGAAGAACCTTCAACGATGTGAGAGCTTTTGCGTAATGTCTCGCTACAGTGGTTTTTCCTGTTACTGTTAGACAAGCACTGGAAAGATACCAAGAAATACAGACCTATACCAGGGTTCCCAAGGAGAACGAGCCCGAAGCGCTCTTTTCTTAGATCGGTTTGTTGTCGGGTGCTCGTATCGACCTTTGCTTTAATGCGCAACACCTGAGACTTCACCTCTTCCAAACCAATCATGTTCATGATTTCATCGATTGCCGGGTTGGTAGCATTGAGCTGGTCCTTCTGCCGTTGCCATTCTTTCTTCGATGGGGATACGTTTTGAAGAGGAGCTTTAAACTGTGGAGTCGATTTTGACGCAGCGGGAGAGTTTGCTGAATTCGCAGGATGGGGCTCCGACTTAGTGACACTTTTAGGTGGCGGATTGATTGGACTGGTGGCAGCTGTTTTATCAATAACAGTCGGGGTTGAGGCTTCTCTAGCTCGATTCTCGGCATTTGCAAGGTCTTCTTTCTTTTGTTCAATAACGGCTGTGCGTTCAGCCTCAAGCCGTTGCCGCATGAGTCCATCCGTAAGCGTTTGGATTTTCTCATCATACCTCCTGACAGTTTCCTGATGCTTGCGGGCGTCGTCTTCTCGCTTCACCTGCTCTTCGGCTTCCCTCTGTAACTTCCTCTCAGCTTCCTTTCGTACTCGTTCGCAACGACGACAGCTTTTCGGTTCACCTTCTGAGCAACGCCAACTTGTTTTGTGGCCTTCACTGCACTGCTTTTTCTCCGGGGATTGACACCTCAATTTCGAGTGGTCAACGATCTGGTGACAGCTACTGGGGCAGTTGTGCTTTCCGCAGGATAGGAGTACACCACTAGAAGTAAAGTTCAGCGGCATCCAGATGTTTTCGGGTGCTGTGATTGTCTTACCATGGTTCTGTACATCCGCCATCGGGACACTTCAGCTCAAAATCCTCGGGAGAAATTAGCATGGCTTTTCGGTCAGGATGTTTTTCACATTTTATGGGGAATCCATTATAGAAATGCCCATTATCTTGAATCATGCGAAAAGTCTTGCGCCATAATTCCTGTCCCTTTCTAGCGTTAGTAAAGGTCTCGGAGTTACCAATGATGATAAGCCCATCTCGTGCTCGGGAAAGTAGAACATTCAAGCGCTCTGGGGCAGACATAAATCCTATGTCTCCGGAGCTATTACTCCTAGTCAGAGAGGCAAGCACAATATCACTTTCTTCGCCCTGGTAGTTGTCTAAAAGCACGAAACTTATCAGTACACATCGAAAACTGCCGCCTGCATGTTTGATATTAAAAAAGGGAAGCAAAACAGCGAAGGTCAGAAAATTGAAATTACCGATAGTAGAGAGTCTAAGAGACGGCTTCGAGCTCGTGGAGCTGGTATCTATGATCAAGCCAGCTCTAATAAGATCAAACCTATCAAGATCATTGAGAATTGGATCATTGTCTTCGGCAAGTTGGTCACGAAGCAGTCCTAATTGCCCAAGATACGGTGTCAAGACCACCAACTTATCCGACCCGTACCCTTGCTGTGCCAGGTATCTTACACATTTCAAAATCATCTGCACCTCAAACTCGTTTTGTTTGGATGTCTTATTGGCGTCTTTAATCTCCTTGGACTTCCCTACTTCGAGCTCTGGGTGTGAATGGTTGAAGAAAATGAAGTTGTCCACGAAGCCGCGGAGATCCTTACGATTCTTGGTGGAAGGTGCATCTTTGAGATTGGGATAAGTCAATTGTCGAATCATGTCCGAAAATTCCGGCCGCATTCGATGTTGCTGCTCGAGAGTCACATGTGGAAATCCACGCAGTATCAGCCTCTCAAAGAGCGATCTATTCAAGTCAAAGCCATCCCCCTGCTCTACGCTCAGTGGCCAGGAGCATTTTGGTCGAAGTTGCTTGTGGTCCCCAATCAATATCAGCTGCTGTGTTTGCGGCCCAAGGGCGGTCAAAATATGAGATTCAAGGATTTCACCTGCTTCTTCAACAAGAACTACATAGAGGATAAGCATTTGGGATTTGAGCTGTATGGAAAAGCTATAAATCAGAGCAGGTAACTTACCAATACCCGGGGATGCCTCCTGTATCGCTGAGAAATATGAAGCAGCACCGTTCGTTGTGCAGCCGATGATGCGTTTTCTTTTGATCACACTGGCATCTCGCTCGCGGAATATTTGAGTGAGTCTTGTCTGGTTCGCATTGAAAGCTCTGCCAATTTCGCAGATATTACTTATTAAATCTCCCAGGATTGCATGCTGCCACCTCTGCATGCATAAATCTCGCATGTCGCTAGTCATGCCCCATACTGGCCCGTTCCCCTCTGGCTGTGCATTTTGAAAGTTACCAGCGTTCTGATGACCTCTAAGCCACCTATCCAGCAAGTAGAACTGATTAATTTTCTTCCCTTGACGTCCAACATGAGTCATGCCATTCTCATTTTTATTAGGCAGGGTGAAAGTCTCGAAGAAGGGTAACTTTTCATCACTAAACTCCAAATATTCCATAATTTGCGTCTTGGATATGTTTGCATTATAGTACATCTGAAATGCTTTTTTTAGTGCCGTTTCATGGTCAGCCATTTCATATCTCAGTCGATTGATCTCTGACCATTGTGCTGACGTCAATTTACTAGCAGACTGTCCTTTGATTCTTAACGGTAAAGTTTTGGGTGAGCCCTTAGAACCAAGCCGTACTATGTCCGAGTCTGGGATGCCAACTTTCATGAGATCTTCGAGGAAACTGTCTAAAGCATGGTTGGTAAAGCACATTACTAGAATGACAGCACTCGTCGAATTATAGAGCACCTTGCAACCAAGTGCTCCAAGAAACGATTTTCCGGTGCCTGACAGTAACAGAGTTAGGTCCTACCATCATATGGGTTATTATGTAGCATACCTGGGGGACCTTGTACCAAGCTAACTCTCTGGTGCAGGCAGGATATTAGAGAAGATACTTGTGACTCGTCTAAAATCACACTTTTCTGAGCACCCAGCAGCTGCTTGAGCTCTTTTCCAGCTGAATCTTCTAACCCTTGCAGAATGCTTGGTGGCCGGAACGATGAAGCTTTGATCTCATTTCCATCTTCCCAGTCAATTAAGCTATCTCCTAGAGGCAAGCTTCTCATCTCCTGCAATCGCCGAAGGAAAGGCTCAAAAGCGAATATGGCCGTAGCTAGTTGGATCAGCTTGATTTTAGATGCGGATTTCGCTTTGAACAAGGTAGATCGAAGAGAGCAATCGTCGGTAAACTGCACCATGATGGAAGAGGGATTACTAGCCAACTGATCTTCGTCACGAGAGATAGTTGGAAAGGCTACTGGCTCATTATCGATCATGAGGCAGCATAAACTCCCATGGCGAAGAACGTGTCGATTGTGTTTTAAATAATCCAGCCTTTTCTGGTGGGTAAGGTTTCTCAATTGTATAAGACCATCCCAATCTAATTGCACCCCCCATGGCTGACGTTGGTTGTCCATTTGAACACCAACTAATCTCAAATTTTCGATTATTGTCCCTTTATGATTGCCGGACTTTTGACCTTTCAAAATTGCCAGTTCTTCTCGTATCTCACTAAGCATATCTTCTCGAAGAAGTCTAAATTGATTATCGATATGAAAAACACTACGGGATGAAAAATTCTCAGGAACCTCGAGAAAGTCCGCAGTTCTGAGGAATGGTCGTTCTCGAGATAATAGTTCATCTCCGGTAGGCATAATAGATATTCGTCTGTAGTCAGCATAGTCATTATCATGTCTACCACCTGGTCCAGCGTCAGCATCGGGTGAGATTTGTTCAGGGCTCAACGGTAACGCATGCTGAATTTTGTACCCAATAAGGCGAGTATCATTGTCGGAGCTGGCTAAAATTTTCTCCAATATATCTGGGTGTTTCAATAGCTGAGCAGGAACTGAAGACCAATCTCCCGGGAGTGATACCAGCTGGAGGACCAGCCATGCATAAGAAGAATATGCAACAGCATCAAGTGCTCCCTCGCGGAAAGCCTTGGTATATGCGTCCCAGAAATACGGCGGCTCTACAATTTGAAGCAAGACTTTGGCGAGAACAGAGCCAGAGCTAATTATTCTTAGCGACTCTTCTTGAAGATATCGAAGCAATTTTGATCCGTGGTTGTTAAGGAACGACACAGAAGTGTCAAAACGAACTGATGTCTGAAGCGCACTGGGACCAGAAGTGCTCGACAAGATCTTTGAAACACAAGCCGCGGGGTCAGGCTGTGAACAGATTGCCTCTATGAATAATCGTCCATAATTAGAATTAGCCACAACTTTTCGGCCATGAATGACATCGGTAAAGAATCGACATAGTCGAGCAAGACGAATATCGTCTACTATTGGAGTTGTCATAGCTCTGAACCAGGCAATTTGACCCGGCAGTCAGAGAAGAAAGGAAGCAGTGGAGAGAAGTTAAGAGGTGAAGAGTCTATGAAGTTGTTGGACCGTTTGCAATCACGTATATGAAAGTCCCTTGAGTGTCGTAGGGAAACTACACGTGTTCATATCGACACGCGTTTATATCGGTTGCTGTTCAAGTTTACGAAAGTTTACGCTCGTCGATCCTTCAAAGCAGCATAAAACTCTCAAGAACAGCTGGAAGCTTCGATAGTCTATGCGTAATGATGTAAAATGAAGCTATCAACATAAGAACAGGAGGTTGAAGGAAGGGGTAGAGACTGTTCGGTGCGCTTTGTTGGCAAAGATTCGTCATCCACGATTTTCCGTTTGCTGTTCATTTATCCTCGGGCGTCTTAAACAATGCATAATCGAATCAGACTCTTCCATCTTCGAATTTTGCTGGCTGCCTGCCGGTCGTGAAACGATAACTTTCATTTGAGAGGTGAATTCCAGTATGGGTGGCGGCAGATCGACCCCACCATTATGCAAAAGATGAAAGAAGCAAAAATGGTGAAGTTGTAGGCCGCAAAACGCCTCAAATCATGCCTACCTCTTCTTGAGATCTCAACTCATGTTTGGACTCAAAGCATCGCTCATTCTTTATGTTTTCTCGGGAGTCTTACCGTGGGAATAACTTCCGGGGCATACGAGGTGGACGGGGCAGTCATCGAGCTAGAGGAGACTGGCGTGGTTCTTCACGCACATTTCCCCCAAGGCCTCAACCTCGAACAAACGAAGCTTTTGGGCCTCGCATCGATTCATTCAATGTCAAGTCATTGCTTATCGAAGAAGAAAGCCCGGAAATCGAGGATGTCAAATATGTAGGATCGTACAACTGGGTGAACGATAGCTCACCATGTATCCTAGTTCCTGGTCAGTCATTTTCTTCTCATCGCTGTCCTTTCAGCAAGTGGACGTCGAAACAGTATCCTGTCGTCTTTAAATGCGGTCACGTGCTGACTTTACACATGGCTAGGTTCTCCGCCAGCATGGACTCCGTTGGCAAAAGACATCAAGCTTCAACCCGATAGCGAACCTGTATATCGAGATATTAATGCCGCTCGATATACCGCCTACCCCATGGAGCCTGCTGTTCGTGCAGTTCTTGCCATGCAACCTCAAGCGAACCTGCCCTTCGTTGATGTGTTTGGCTGTGGAAGTACTTTTGGTAACCTGCTTAGATGCGCTAGGTCTCAGCCACAGCCTTTTCGATTCGATGTTGATGTCATTGGAGATACCGTTTTCATGGTTCGTAGAGAGGATACGCCAACCCAGATGATCACCGATCTTCAAGGTTATGGTCATACTTTCCCAGATGCATACACCTCGTGGGATGCAGATGTACGGAACTCCGTCTCTCATCAACGTATTGTCAGCTATGTCTTTGGTGGCATGCAGTTTTTCATCCGCTCAGAAACAGATGCATATGTCCCAGGTTCAACTGCTAAATCCAATTCATTGAAGGAATCCCGAAAAGACATTCCGATCGATGACGTCCTTGATATGATGGGCATTGTTGATCGCCAGCCAGTGGATGGAGCAGTTCTCACGGTCCGAAAACAAGGCAATCTCGTATCGCAAGAAGAAATCTTCGATATTAAGACCAGAGCAAGCTACAGGGAATATGATATGGAAGATATCCTGCCTCGCCTTTGGCTGAATCAAACTCCCAAGTTTCTTTTAGCCTATCACGAATCGGGATTGTTCAATAAGCCAAAGATCACCACTGTACGTGAAGATATCCTAAAATGGGAGCAGGACAACTCGAACGACCTTGCTCGTTTCCATGCTCTCGTTAAGCGAATGGTGGATGTTGTCAGAGATGCAGATGGCCAGCAATATGAGATCAGCTGGGATGGGCAGGGACCTCTATGCATCACTAAACAAGTCGTAGAAGGAAGGAATGCTTTACCAGCCGATCTATCGGAACTTTGGGTGTCCATTTAATCTATATTGTTCAGGACAGGCCGAATTTTTCATGCTCAGTATTTAGTGGAATTATGTTCACTTTACTTATCGGAGCTTAGTGTGTTGAAAATCACAATTTTGTTGACGTTTCCACTAAAAGTAATCAGATAGGCGTTTGTGAATACTGGCGATATTTTGGTTCCCCGGAACTTCTGAAGCTAGTACAAATGCCTTTCGAGCTATTTCTCTTTCTCGTTGTCGTTGAAAGCCATAAGCTTGGTGGCGACGGTTTTTTATTCGAGGAACAATCCATGTCCTGGTGTATTGCTACATAGCCAATCATTTGAACTTTCCAAATGAGCTACTTCATTGCTTTGATTATCTACTAAGTAGCCGGTTCCTAGTCCTAGGTGCTTAGACTTGGTTACTGAATATAAGTTCAGCTTCTTATGAACATTGAGGAGCGGTTTCAAAGAAATCTCGAGGCGTCTTTCTTGGGCACTGCTATATGTACTTCTGATGCAGAATAAATCAGAAATGGTCTATACACTACAATCTTTTGTAACCACGAAAAGTTATATGACCTGGAATAATGAAGATGCCTCTTGACCACTAGCTTCTCTCTTCGATGCTCCAGTATATGTGCAGTAAGGTATCGGACAAGACCAGACATACAATTTTATTTCCCCAATCCTTGTTTGCAAGATCCGTGTCCTGTTTCTGTCAATTTCTCCATCTCTTGTCTTTTCCGAACAAGTCACCATACATTGTTAGGACGATCCAGCTCTAACAAAAACTGACGCCCTCTACATCTATTTACATTTCTCTTCAGTCAGTCAGTCATACCACATATCTTATTCATTCTGGGTAAGACAAGACTTTACTAAGGGTTTGGAGTTTGAGATTGTGCACATAGAACTTTGATTTCGCGACTTCAGCCGATATAGTGGCACATTTTTCTATCTTTGAAATCTCAGAACATGTAATCTAATTTTCTTTACGTATTAGACCTCATATAATCAGCTGATTGAACCCTCGACGCTAATTTGTATCATATTGTTGTCTTTAGAAATTGTAAGGTGTAAGGTTAGGGCTAGAGTGATTCGAATCATATAGTAAAAAGTGTACCAGCTATACTAATAGATTAATCTCTGCCATTCTTATTAAAAGTCTATCCATAGCTATACATAGATTGATCCTCTGCGTGTAGTAGGAAGCTAGGCATCAACATTATGAATCACCATGGCAAATCCTGTCCATCATACAGCTTAAAATGCCCTGAAGTCTTCTCCCGTGTCGCATCATCAATCTAAAATCCTTCGTGTAAGCTTGATACGTGGAAAGCAGGAACAATAAAACATACAACTGAAGTCAACCCTGGCAGAACTTCATCCATCGTAAGGAAAGCTTTTCCAAATCCCAACATTTCAGCTGCCTCGTTTCCTCCCTCCGTTTGGACAAACCTAATTACATCATCAGTCCTTTTTCTTTTCCAAACGTCATGGGAGCTTTCTGTTGTCCTGAAAACATTGAGGACCACCTACCCAGGGTGGATCGAGAAAATTACCAATCCCTCATTTTCAAAATGTGCTTTCCTAGTGAGATAGTTCAAGACAGCTTTACTAGATCCATATGCGGCATTTGGAACCGGAGAACTTTCAATGCCTCCAATGCTGCCGGCTGCACTGCCCATGCTTATGAATTTACCTGGCTTAGTTGAGGCATTGAGGAGGGGAAGTGTAGCCTGAAAGAGGTACAGGGGACCGATGGCGTTGGTAGAGATATGGCTGAAGAGTTCGGAAGGTTTGAGTTCGGAAACGAGAGGGAAGCATTTCATGATGCCTGCATTGGCAATAACGACCTGGGCGGTGTTAGTGTGCTGGGAGTTTACGCTCTTACGTGAAGTTTGCAGTTATAGATGTGTGAGCTAAAATGGAGTGAAGGGGATACATGCATCAAGAGATGTTATATGATGCTTTGACTGAAGAATTTCGACGGCAGTTGCGGCATCAGTCTCGGACGTATTGTCAATCTTAACAATAATCAACTTGCTACCCTCCCCTTTTGAAAGTTCAAGTAAAGCCTGCGAAGTCTTGTGGTTAGGGTCACGAACACCGGCAATAGCGATACTGTTGGGTCGCGCCAGGTAGAATGTTAGTAGTGCGAGACCTAGGCCTGGATGGAAAAATAGGATTGTTAGCTTTTTTTAGGATGGTGGAGGGAGAGTAAAGTAAGATGAGATGGAGGACAAGAGTAATCAAAGAAAAGTAGGACAGCAATACCGCGGTTAGCCCCTGTGATGAGGTATGTTGTTGCCATTCTTGCAAGACGTTGATAGATCTGTTGAGATTAGATGAGCTGTTGAAGATTGATGAGATTCGATTTGGGAAAGAGCCAGTCTTTTATCTCTAACTTGTCGGTGCTATTCACAGCATTTGAAATCACGTTAATAGAATTGTAATCAGATAATACAAGCATGGTTGCCTTTAGAAGCTATTTGAAATCAAAGGTATTGAAACTCTAATTCTCATGCATAGTTGGTCTTCGCAGCGCTCCGTAAGGGGTGAAAAGTTAAGCGAGTGTCAGAATCTCCACTTTTAAAGTCAGAAAGTGGAGAATTCTAAACTAAATTCTGACACACTATCTCAGGCACGGGCGCTAAATTGGGGCATAGTTCTTCTGTGCATTTATGTGCATGATGGTCAAATTGCTAATCACTATCTTGCTAAACAAGACAAGATTTTTATTCAAGAGTTTTGTATACGTTACATTGCACATTAAAATAGGTCTTTCCAGTGTCAGAAAGACAATTCTGATGGATTCCAAAGGTAAACGGAGAATTTGGGAGAAATCCCAACAGAATTAGATTCAATCAAGATTTCTGCTCAAAATGTTCGAGATCAATATTGATAGCTGTTTTTTTTTCTTATCACTCTATTTCCTTTGTCTTTTCACAGAGCTTGTGAAGACCACATACTCCATAGAGGGGGAATCACGCTGGAAGTACATTGGTTTTAGTTGAAGCTCTTCTAAACTATACACTTTCTTTGCTCTTAATATGCTATAATATACAATTATAATAAACTGTTAAATAAATAATAAGCTTCATACGCTGGAACCTTTCTGGTCGAGGAGGTTGTGCTGCACTTTTGGATCGATTGGATGTAATTCTACAAATAATGTCTAAGTTAAAAGATAAGGTTTTCCCTGAAGCCACCATTCAAAGCAACCTTTTCCTGTTTTATCATGAAAGAAGCCACCAGTATCCCTTTCCTCTACTCCCGTGATGCATTGATCCGCAACCGCATTAAACTTCTTCATACATTCTTCCCCCGTAGGTAGTTTGTAATCTTGGACCGGCCCACATTTGTTCTGAGCCTCCGATGGCACAACTACAACTCGGATGGAAGCGTAGTCGGAGCCTTCTTTACAGTGCTTTTTTGAGTCTGGCTTCGAGTCCGAATCTTTGTTCTTTGTAATTCCAGAGCAAAATGCGGGGAGTTTAGTTTCGGGATCTGTGTTACCGCTATCAAAATCGAATTCGGCATATGCTTCTATCTTCTTATCTGTGTTGACAGTCCATTTGTAATCACCATAACAGTACTGGTGCGCTGCTGCTTTGAACACAGAACGGTCGTAGCCTCCTTTGACGTCTCCACAGCTTGAGCACGATGGCCCCATAAGACTTGGAGGCATTTTGCCCGATTTGCATGCTACTGCTGGATCGGTCTTTTTCTTCTCAATTGCGTACGAATAGGTACCGCAGCCGGTATCGAAACTGCTTTTCTCAGACATTTTAGTGTTACCAATGCCAGCAGATCCGCCTATTTATACCACCTGTTAGCTACTATCTTTTAAAAAGTTAGAAAGTAGAGATATGCTCACATGCCAAGCGCATTTCTGAAAAGGCTTCGTTACAGCTCATCTTGCAATCTTTACCGCCTGTATACTCAAAGTTGAATCTGTAGTCTTGATATTGGGTTTTGTGTGGAGGCGGTGATCGCTTCCTGGAGTCTGCTTCTCCAAAATCGGAATTGGTGAGTGTTTTTTTTAACGCCTTCCCGTCTTTGATTTGACTGCAGAACTGGGGCCAGATACCCTCGAAGAAGGTACGCTCGACTTCAGCATTGTCTCCAAGTGACTTTGAGCATTTTGGCTTATTCTTGTCACCGGCCCAGGGAGGGTTATTTTCGTCCTTTGTGCCGTCCATTGTCACATTCTAAAGAAAGATTAGTTATGTCTCAATAGCTTTTACTATAACGCATACGTAGAAAATGCATCCTTTTCCCATGGAGGCCCCATGGGTGAATCCATCTTTCGGGTCACACTTCTTTACTGCTGTATTTATTGACTTGATACAGTCGTTTTTTGATATTTTGGCCTCTTTACCACATTTCAGTCTTTTGGCAGCCGAGTTCCGGTACGAAGCTGACAGCCAGAACGTACTGAGGTAATACTCGTTGAACTGAAACTCTGGATCACCGCCATTTGTGACAGTCTTGCCATCCATTTTCTCACACCATTCTGCAGCCTTCTCCTCAACGCTTGGCTTACCATCTTTGGCTGTCTTGGGTGCCGTTGTTTCTGAGAATTTGGGATCCTGCTTCTGGCAAATAGGCTCATCCTCATCCTCGGAATCCGTATCATTGTTTGCTACGGATGCTATCCAGTCGTAAGCATCTTTGATTCGGTCAATTGTAAATTCTTTATTAATAACATCGTAATTGACAAAACATTTGCAACCCTTTAGAGCCCCATTGTTCACCTATTTATGAGATCAGCATTAAAAAATCTTACTATTGCACCATTTTCACTTACTCCAGCACATTTTCCGATTCTTGTCTCAAGATTTTCATCTATGGTATTTCCACCACAGTTCGAACAGAACGATGGGTTCTTGTAACATTTCCTTTTCACCTCCTCGTCTTTCTCTTCCTCTTTCTGCTCCTCTAGAAAGTGTTTTGGAAAAGACATGCTATCGCCATCCATAACCAGATGCCCGACTGTGTATCCAAAGGCTATCCAGCTACTAAGGTCTGCAATTCGCTTCTTCACCTCTTCTTCTCTAAGCTCTTCATCTTCGTCTCCACCGAACCAAAGTGGCGTCTTTTCTATGAATTCATTGTCGGATGTGATTGATTCAACGAGGAGTTGGTTCTTCGGCTTTGGAAATTCCTTGAAAGGATTGATATATCTAGCATCTTCCAACGGAGCTCCAACTTGCATTGCTACTATGAGCGCCTTCGCATATTCAAGAAGACATTGTACATTCAAACGTTTGTCAAGGTGGTGTGACTGCTCTCGTTTGCACACCACTTTGTTAAAAATGCCTTGGATAACAGAACCAAGGCCGGGGAATGCCACCACAAGACTGCCATCTGTTCCCTTCTTCAAAGAAGGAGGATTCTTGGGTTTGCCGTTGGGGCCATCGAGCTTGATGGTTACTGGTTCACCTTCAGGTGGTTTGTACATGAAACTGTCACCAACATCTTCCCATTCTGCAATTTCTTCCTTCTGATCCTGTGGGAATTTAATTTGAATAACCTCGAGGTTGCCTGGGTCATTCTTCCATAGCCGAGACAGAAGAGGAGGGATTGTTGCTATGATGAATGCAACTCCTGTGACAAGTAGTGCAACTCCCGTTATAGGATCGAACATACGCTTTGAAAGTCCTTTGGCGTTAGAACCAATACCTAGTGCTTTCTTGAGGTTTTCCTGGCACTTATTACTAGTGGGATCCTTGCAATCCTTCTTAAGTACAGCAATGGCATCAGTTGAATACTTGGTCCCAAATGTTATTATGAGATCACCCTTATCCTGGATATCAATATCGTTAGCTCCAACATTAGCTTCATCTGCTGTTTTCCCGATGTATTCTTCTGCAGCTTTCTGTGTGAATGTGGGGACGTTTGCTGCTAATGCTGTTTCCGCGGCGAGATGATAAAGCAGGATGGCCGTCACATAATTTCGCATGATGAATGACCTGGTCAAGAGTCTGGAAAATGGTGTCAGTATAGAAAAGAAGAGAATAGGCAATACGGGACTGACCGTGGCAAAGAACGGCAACGAGTATAACAAACTCTAGACACTAAAACAAGAACTAGAAAAGGGATACGGAGTTGAAATAAGTGAAGTTAGCTAGTTCATAACGATAAGTTAGACAAACACATGGGCTGGATAAAAAGATCTAATTGTTCAATGTACAATTTGAACGGAAGATTCGCATCTAGGTATTTATCTGCAATGCTTCATGCCATATAAGATATTCCCACTCTCATGCATGATTGTTTCTTACAAGTCAGCCACGATAGGCGCAGAACAGCAGACGCCAAGTTCCAAAAGTAAAGCCAACCAAGAGGAGTATGACCCGGTAGCTAGGAGAGCCTCACTTGGCAGTAGGGGCTTGACTTTTACAGCCGCGTTTATAATTAGTGTCAATCCGAGGATTTAGGGTTGCTGGGGGGTTAATATTAGAGTAACATACCTCGATTAATCATTTCTATACCGCTATGTAGCTTTGTAAACTTTGGCCATATCTGACTGAATTCTGAGTTATAACTCAAATATTCCTTTCCCTTTTCAAAATGAAATAACAACATAGATTATTGAACACCATATTCTGAGTAAATGTATAACCTTTGGTGAAGAGAAGTCGATTTATTCATAGCGGACTTGAATGAAGATGGATCTCGTGAATTGATCGATCTAACTGATTTCACTGTGCTGTGCAGCAAATACTACTACGGTTAGTGGTGCGTCTTCTGTTTGGACCTTGCCTCGACCCCTTCCCTGCTGCGTCGTCGCATACCCACGTACACTCGTACCCTCGTACCCTCGTCCCCTACGTGCGGTACTCTATATCATACTCGCATCCCGTGACTTGCTACATATACATTGTAGTTTCTTTCCAATGCCAAGCTGCCGAGCTTATGGCCAAGACGCACTAGTCATCGCAAATGTTGATAACTATTTATAGATGCGCGGCTGTATATACAGATACGAAATACGCATGCAACCTCAGGCCTGCTTCAATTTCTTCATTGGACAATACCAACGACTTTACAACCGCGCGTTAGTGCTGCGGCTCAACATGGCAGTATTATTTTGTAGGGTTAAATTAGTTATTGATACGAATTTTATATTCGAAATCACTCTTTCACAATTGATTGTACAGCCTGAGAAAACTCAGCCACCAGAATTGTCCTTTGATCCTTTTCCAAGGTAGATTCACATGGTCGACGTGTGTGTGCGCGGTGCACACTCTTGGCTTCAAAATCTGTAATAAATATAAGGGAGTCTCAAATATCTGGCAGAAATATAAACATCAAGATCAATGCAGTCTTTCACCAACCCACACAACCATATCTCACAATTCCTCGATCTAACACAAGTTTGTTCGTGCTCGCATGAGTTATCTAGAGCCACTTCCAGAGTGATATTACCAACTGGTCTATCGAAATACAGAATTGTTACAGCTGTACATCCTGCCAGCATACCACATTGCTGTCATTTCTTGGCAAAGAACCAAAACTTCAGTTGTTCGGTCTATTGAACTTGATTTCGCTACCTCCAGTGGTCATCATCTGAGTCCCATTTCTCATATCTATCAAACTTTCTCATATCTTTGCAAATATTCATTACTATGCATTTCGGGTATGCTAATATAGTTTCGAGTATCCTCCTGCTCGCCACCACCGTCCAATCAGTAACCCCAATCCAATCGGGAGGCCCAGCCCAGACGAAGATCTCGCCCCCTCCCGAAACCTGGTGGGCTAATTCCAGCTGTTACGAAACATACGGAGAGGTTAGATTCAAAAAGATGATAGATGAAGCCATTGATAATGCAAAGCTTATTAGGGATCGGCTCATACGCACGAAAGACCAAGAGGAGGACGCACATAATGCCTTCAAAACCTTGTTTAAATTTGAAATAACTTCAAAAGAGACAGAACATGAAATACCTTTGACAAAGTTTAAAAGTTCGTCGTCTAGGATAAACATCTCAGAAGAATCATTGACATATCTTGTTAGGTATCGTTGGGGGATTTAAGAAAGCCCGAAAGCAACCTTATGCAATCGGTAATTTAGTTTATTACAAAGACGTTGAAGCCGATACAGTTATTAAAGACCCCAGGAGTAGTTCTCTCGTTCGTATTTATTGCGGCAACGCTAGGCGGTTTGAACTAGTGCCCGATGAAAATATCGATGGGGTGGTCAAAAATTCAGAGAGAAGCAAAGAAAAACAGGAATGGTTCGATCCAATCAACAAAATCCTCGTTAATTCAACAGATCCTAATTGTGATGTTGAATTGGAGGGTAAGTCCGCGATGTTAACTCAAAGGTGGCATGGTGCCAGTGACTACGATGCGACTGAGCGGAAACGTCGCTCAACTATCTCAGTACGTAATGAGATAGCTTCTATCTCTTTCTTGATTGACTAACAGGATATAGATTTGCGATACATATCTAAACCTACCCTCTCGTTATGATACCTTTGACGACCTTCCCAAAGAAATATGGGAAGGTAAAAAAGTTATTTGGGAAGATGACGACAAGACTACAAAGTCTAAAAAACCGATTGATAGACTCACGCTTATTGGTAGTCAAATAATGTTGCATGAATTTACTCATATCTCCCCACATAACAGTAAGACCTGACTCTCTCCTAGCATCTTATCAAGCGGGTCACAGAGAGCTAATCTATTTTATAGCTAATGACGGTGCATACGGATGGAAAAGATGCATTAAAACACCAGTAGATGAAGTATTTAGGATCGCAGACGCTTACAATCTCCTCGCTGTCATATTTCGGTCCATGGAGAAAAAGTTTGCCCTGCACAGGAAAACCTCAACGGACGGCTCTTTATATAAGAACAAAGATATTGAAGACAGAGTAAAGTATGACGAGAAATCAAAAAGGGACACAGGCGCGACCGATCTGTTGAACAAGAATACAAGCATGGGGCAAGAGATACGTACGAGAAGCAACTTAGATGTAGATTGGTCGCAAGCAGGACGAAGTGTGGATCTGACATGCGAAGACACCCTGGATGGCTCAGCTATAGGAATGCGCTGCAAGCCGTTTCGAGCGTGAGCTTCTGCGTTGTGTTTTAGGCTATTCAAAGAAATGGATTTAGAGTTAATATTATATCGTGAAACCCTGCATTATGATGTATCGTCGTTTGCACAGTGTTAAGGACCTCTACTCACAATAGGGACAAAAGGAGAGGTTCTAAGTGCAAAAACGTGTAATAAGGTTCTTGTATATAATAAGTCTAAGAAAGGGAAGCTCTCTATAGGGAGAAGCGCAAGTGTGGTAGGTTTCATGGTTCATAATAGCTAGCTTCATGGGAAGACAAACATTGGACAACAATAACCAATCACGGTACCAGCTGAAATCGCCTTTATGCCTGCAGTTTATGCTTATACCTTGAACTCTAAATCTTACTCGATAGTTCGTAAGCAAATTAGGACTATCGTGTGCTTTGACTGATCCTACTAAAAATAATGTACGCTACAATAGAGAATTTTATCATAAGGACAAACAAGCTCGTCAAATACTGGCTCAGTTAAGCCGTCTGATGATCAAAGTTCTTACCCAAGGGTCGATGTTGATATCGATTTTTTTTTACATATAGCTGAGAATTCAAGCTTCTCTTATTCCACTGGCTATCCTCTCGAGCTTCTACCGTTTAGATAGGTTACAATCCATATATTTCCATACATAACTTTCTCATTGTAATACTGTCGACTTGTTGTGGCCTCAGGCACACATCTCCATCAGCTAATATACCTAGATCTCCCTGTCGGCATATGTCTATAGCAAGGAAAGTAAGGATTCCACGGTCACGCACCCACACCCGAACTCTCGATCTATCGTTCAACCGCGCCGCACATGTGCTTACGAACGTCTTGGTCAGTTTCAAGTGCTTCCAATTAACCATAAGACTTATGATGCCGACATTGTGTAATGTTAAACAAATAGGGTTGTGGTTACATGGATAACTTGTGATGGTTACGACAGCTACGACAATCTTTGAGACATCTTAAATTTGAATAGCAGAATAACTGTGATGCCCTACATGATAAAGTGCCTCGACGTCTCTGTTCTGTACAATAACCAATGGCAAATAATAGCATTGCGGTTAAATAAGATATGCAAGCAGACAAGAAAATCGTGGAATACAATATGGATTGGGTAGGGAGGGATACGGGGGGTATTGAGGTAGCTCTACCAAGGAGGGAGAGGTGTTGCTAAGAAAAATGAGAAATAAAAAGTGATCAAGACTAGGAAAATCTAAGGGAAATCATTTCACAACCTCATCACGGGCACAGACACAAAGCAGAATTGATAAAAAACCGGGTCATTCCACGACCCACAAATGGGTATTACTTTTATGAACGCCTAGTAGTATGCTACGGAACCACCATGCACAAGGTGCTATGCTCCAAAAAGAACAAAGCTCCAAATCCTCGTGTTCAATCGCTAAATATATCCAGCAACGTACTAGCAAGAGATCTAGCTGTATGATGCAAATTCCCAAACCCTCATGTCATCGTGTGGAGAAAATTAGGGTAAACCCTCTACTTTTGGTGGAGGGAAGATGCGCGGCGCTTGCGGAGGTCGGCCTTTGCGGACTTGGCCTCGGTAACACGCTTGGAGAGGAGAGCAGCATACTCGTTCTAAGATAGTTGTTAGCATGGAAGAATTAAAAGAGAGAGAAGTTGACATACGGCAGCATCCTTGGTCTTCTCAGAGTTGCGACGCTTGAGGGCGATGCGGTGACGCTTGTGTTGAAGACGTTGTGGGGTGATCAAACGTTGGATCTTAGGAGCCTTGGTGTATGGCTTCTTGCCCTCACCCTTTGGCTGAACCTCACGACGAATGACGAACTTGCGAACCTAAAACACGAAGAAAAAAACTGTCAGCATTTCTGGGGGTTTGTATAACTTTGCTCACGCTGCCATCGAATCTACAACCCGAAGACTATAGAACGAGTGGGCAGACACTCTGCCAAACAGACTACAGGTTTTAAGCTGCAGAGTGTAATGGCAGGCGAGATGAAGGAGAATAAACTCACATCATCATCCTTGGTGAGACCGAAGAACTTTCGGATCTTGGTGGCACGCTTGGGACCAAGACGCTTTGGGTGCACGACGTCGGTGACACCTGGGATATCGGCATCTCCTTGCTTAACAATGGAGAGAGCGAGGACGGAAAGGTCCATAGCGACGATGCATCCACGAACAGACTTGCGCTTACGCTCACCGGTTCGGCGAGGTCGGTAGCAAGAGTGGCCCTCAGAAAGGAGAAGGCGGACACGAGTTGGGTGCATGACTCCCTGCTTCATTGGGAAACCTTGCTTGTCGTTACCACCGGTGATCTTGAAGATGTATCCCTTGAATTCATCTCCAACGGAGTCACCTGGAACCTCAGCTCCCATACTATATCACAGTCAGTTCTCCATTCTATGCCAGGTACGCGATGTGCGAGTGTGCGATGGCTCGATGTGCGACATGCGCAATCCAGTATCCATCGCACAAATCTCACAACCACCATTCCCAAGTGTGAAATCGTACCGCTTGTCCATGAAGACACGGAGCTTTCGCTCATCTTCAATCTCAATAAGCTTCTGACTGCCATTGGCAGGGAAGGAGACGTTGAGCTTCATTGTCGCTGGTCCTCGGGGTCGATGGCGGAGGAAAGTGTTGCGATTGTCGATTGATTGAGGATTTTCTCAAGAGGTGGAAACCTCAAGCAAAGTTCTCAGTGTGGGTAGTTTGGCGCTAGTGTTAAGCGATCACGTGGCCTAACCCACATCTTGGACCTCTGTGTTTTCATGGCGGGAAGCAGAACTCCACAGTAGGATTTAACCTACCATTTTAAATGATAACTCATAATTCGTATCTGGATTAGACTGCAATAAGAGTTACTTCGAGATAGTAAATGATCAATATTGGAATTAGCAAGCATACAAAGATTGGGAGTTGTTTGTATTAGGCATGTGTGATACCTGCCTCAGGTGTCAATCAGTGGAACACAAAGATTGGCCAATGATTTTATTCTAAGCGAACTTTGGAAGCTGAGCTTGGCGAAGCTCAACGACAACAACAACAAAGCTTCCACTTCAGTAATAGGAGCTGGAAAGATTGTATTGTGCATATTGTTCTTTACCAATCGGAGTATTGGAAGCCCAACACCCAAGTCTACTTACAATGACACCAATACCACTACACACGAGCGCCTCACGTGAACTCCAAAACCAAGGCCAACCAAATCCACTTCCCACGTTGCTACACACGCCCGCTGGTCTCGCAATCATAGAACTGCAAGGGACCATCAACCTACCATCTCATAGTGATGTAGACGCGATTACTACAGAGGGTCGCCCCAGAGAAACGCCTATCGGACGGCTGGTGTTCCCGGATTACGTGGAGGGAACAGAAGGCCAGGCATGGATGAAGAGGGTGTACATGTATGTTGGGAAACATCAGAGACTTACAGGCGAGGTCAAGAAACTTCCTAGGGCGATGGCGGTGATCAGAAGAAGGACGGATGGCGTTGAACCCAGCAGAGAGGATGGGGAGGGAGAAGAGTTGGAGATTGTGGAGATTATCAAGTTCAAGATTGTGTTTGCTACGCGGCCAGAACCAGTAGGGGCACAGCTTCCGGGACCTTGAGCCTCAAATCAAGATATATGCCACCGTCTTGAAGGTCTGAAGGCCATCTATATTCCAACGATGACAGCAGGGCTGCAAATCCCACATCCATCCCTGCTCTATCATGAAAGCTTATTCGACTTCCAAACTTATTTGCTAAACCAACACGGATTATCTCAATGTCAGTCATGCGATCAGCACCGGAACAACGCTTCGACCCATCTCGCACTGCAGACGTCCCTAACTCATGAGTGTATGGGGTTGTATCCGATGGCTAGTTCACCGTCTCACGATTGAGAATGGGAAGTGGCTGGGTTCAATGGTATGACGTAGGGAATCCCGCACTGGGGTTACAAGAATACGAAAACTGGAATCGAGGAAACGGAAGAAAAAACTGCGGCTGTCGACGCGGTCCCGATCCAAGAATGGGATCCGGCTTTCGGGACTGGTGGGCCTTTCGTTGAGATCTGGAAGAATGCTCTACAGGAGAGCGGCTAGGTAACGAGGACGCGTGTGTTCTTCTTCTTGGTGACATATCTAGCGAGTAAATTCTGTATGCGATGATACCAATCTGTTTAATTGTAACGAGTCTCTTTGATCTGGAATGTTAAGCAGAGTTTTACGAACTGTGGTGATGCGATTGTGGTTCATCCATCGAGACCTGAAACCCAAGAACATCCGGTACGCCATGAGGCAGAGAAAATGAGATCATATCGAAAGACACTCGCTCTCTTGTAAGCTACCCATCATGGCGAATATGAGACATGTCAGAATGTAGAACGTGTAAACTGTAATGGTTCCATGGTAGGGTAATTTGCGTGACAGTAAACGCGCGTGGCCATCCCGTTGCCAGAGACTGGTTATTCGCGATCAGGTGACGGAACGCCGTCGGCAATAATTAGACATTAAATCAAGCGTTCAGCGGGGTTTCAAAACTCTGACAGCATCTGTATGTGAGGAGAAGAGGCGAGTGGAGCATCCATCTAAGATTATAAGAGTGGGGGAATAGTGTGATTCTAGTATAATTCAAACACTGACCATTTAAATTGACAAATCGCGGTAGTCACAATGGGACAACAACCAAGATATTAATTCTTAGCCGTGCCGAATCACTTTGAAAAGTCGTCCTAAAAGTAAAATCAGCGATGTTAAATTGGTTTTGTGGTATAAAAATCAAATCCCAGCCCTGCCGGTCCTAAACTGCAATGCTAAATCAAGCTCCCTAATATTTAGACTCTCCTCGTGAATAACAAATCATCACAAGTCTTCCATGCTATGTCAACATCCATGATTTAAGTTTGATCAGGGATCAATGGAGACCCGAGCTCCAGTCAAGCTCCACCCCGTTCACAGTAGCATGATGAAACTCCGTGAAAGCCAACATTAGCGCTTCCGCAAAAGCAAGCAGAAACGCTGCATCTATTTTCCGAGTTAGTGCATGTTGTCATCCAATCTATCCATCCCGTGATTGTATCATGAACTTGAGGTAACTCACAGATCAACAGGTTCCATTGGCTGCTCAGCCATGCGATACAAAATGAGATGGCGAGAACGGCGATGGTTACTTTGCGAAGATCTTTTCGGGTGTTAAGTGGCATGTCTTGGGTAATGAGTTTGGTGTTGAAGAGCCAAGTCGTGACGGTGAGGACGATGAGGATTTGTTGGAGGGTCATTTGTTTTGTTGCTACTGGTATTGGAAACTGGCGAGAGATGCTGACGATGTGCTACTTGATTCAGCTCGAATTCGAATTTACTTTCTTTGTTATTTAGAATATTTCAGGTGCTATTGATACTGATTAATTTGAGAAATTCTGGCTTCAATTCGTATGGGGTAAGGCTGTGGGCGCTGTCTAAATAGTAAACGGAAAAGAGTGATTTTGTCGATGAAGTTATTCACCCACAAGCTATGACTAACATTAGACGGTACTTAGAATCTGAAACATTGATTTGATTCGGTCGAGTGAATTGATTACAACAAAATTCCTAAGATCGTTATGAAGTGAGATGATTTTATCTGATTGCATCTTTAGAAAGCTATTCATATGTCGGTTTGCAATAAAAGCGCGCCAAATCAGATATATATTTATTGTGACTTTCTTTTCGTCCCTTGGCCATATCACTCCTGGCAAGTTGACCGGCTTGACCATTAATTGTACCTAAGTGCACATACTCACTATCGATTGATATATAATTCGTTGCATTTCTTAATTTATAGTATCTAATAAGCGTTGCTTTTTTCCAAGTGATTGCTCCTTGTGGAGACTACTTTTGTGAGCTGAGCTTTCAAATACTTTATGTGGAAAAGCATTCGTTTCTTGCACAAGGAAAAGAATAAGTAATTAAATATGTACTACCTAGCTCAACAACGCCAAGGTGACGTTTCTCAGCTGCTAGTATAATGTAGGACTCGCGGCCGTATCCCCGGATTATGACAATAATATCACTCAAACGCCACGAACTGCCACAAATACGCTAAGCACCGGCATCATCACGACCTCCAGCCCGCCAGCCTATCAACGGCCGCGCTACATTCTTATCTTTTAGCACAAACTTGACATGTATGATGACTTCATTGGTATTTTGTTTTGTTGAATTTATCGCTATAGCTGCTCGGCCCGCTTGTTCACAATTGGATGTGGTAGACTAGCGCTCCAACTATGCAGCTCACACGACAGCCTGCCACTTCAAGCTAAGATAGGCTAAGATAAGCTAAGCTCACTAGCTCATGTCTTGTGATAAGTTAAGCTTCTTAAGCTTTCTTGGGTGGGTTTCTGATCCTTGGTTCTTGGTTCCTTGACTGAACTATAGCTCCAATCCGCCCGAGAAAGAAGAAGGTTATCCCACGTTTCCATTTCTCTTCTCTCCTCCCATCCTCCCCCCATCCTCTTATTCTTATATGCAAATTTGATTATACCGCAAACATGGCGGATAGAGGTTTGGCTCTAGGCGACGATGTTGAGAAAGCAGCTTACAATACCGACAAGACCTCGGATGAAACCTCCCCACCTCGATATGATCGAGAGGAACAGCTACGGCGAGGGAGCGTGACCACGCATCACGATAGCTTCTTCTCCGCATTCACGCCGAGCAGCTTCAAGCGCAATCCAAATGCTCGAGTGGTGACAGAAGCAACGGACGTGGAAGGCCGTCCCCTTCCGGATCAGCCGCCTGCGGAGCCTGCACTGGCGATGAAGCTCAAACAACGGCATCTTCAGATGATTGCTATTGGAGGCTCAATTGGTATGTTAACAACTAAGGTCTTACCTCTAATAGTTCCCAACTGACAATTCTCGATAGGGACTGGTCTTTTCGTCGGTTCTGGCTCGGCCTTGGCCACTGGTGGTCCGGCTTCACTGATTATTGCTTATGGTTTAATCGGCATTATGTTATTCTGCACAGTCCATGCTCTTGGCGAGTTGGCCGTGGCATTTCCAATTGCTGGCGCTTTCTCGGTCTATTCGAGTCGGTTTATTGATCCTGCGTGGGGTTTTGCCATGGGTTGGAAGTATGTCTGGCGCAGCAACCCTTTACTTGGATATTCTCTTCAACCGTTCACTAACTTTTCGGATCATTAGTTACGCGCTGAATTGGCTCATTACTCTTCCTCTCGAGCTCGTAGCAGCTTCGATCACAGTTTCGTACTGGCCAGGCGCAAAGGATACGAGCCCCGCGGCATTTGTCGTCATCTTTTGGTTCGTCATTGTTGCTATCAATTTCTTCGGCGTGAAGGGATACGGAGAAGCAGAATTTGTCTTCTCCATTATCAAAATTATGGCAGTGGTTGGCTTCATTATTTTAGGTATTATCATTGCGGCAGGAGGTGTACCAGGAAGTCCACAAGGATATATTGGTGCACACTACTGGTATGACCCGGGTGCTTTTAATCATGGGTTCAAAGGTCTTTGCTCCGTCTTTGTCACTGCGGCCTTCTCGTTCGGCGGGACTGAATTGGTAGGCTTGACAGCAGCGGAGACCGAGAATCCACGACTCTCATTACCTTCAGCTGTCAAACAGGTCTTCTGGCGTATCACCTTAGTAAGTTGCCATCTTGCTCGAGAGGTTTGCAAATACTGACATATATAGTTCTACATGGTATCTCTGACCGTCGTCGGCTGTCTTGTTCCCTACAACGACCCTGAACTGCTCAATGGCACTGGTAGTCAGGATGCTAATGCCTCGCCTTTCGTGATTGCCGTCAAGAACGCCGGAATCTCGGTGGTGCCATCAATCATGAATGTCGTAATTCTTATCGCTGTGCTCAGTGTCGGCAACTCTTCGATATATGGATCGTCGCGGACGATAGCTGCTCTTGCAGACCGCGGCCAGGCCCCAAAGATCTTTGGCTACATCGATAATACAGGAAGACCACTCGTATCTATTTGCTTTGCTTCTATCATTGGACTCCTCTGTTTCATTGTCGCTGCTGGGACAGACACCCGTGTCAAAGCCTTTAACTGGATGTTGGCTATCTCAGGCCTGAGCTCAATTTTCACGTGGGCATCCATCTGTGCTTGCCACATCCGTTTCCGACATGCCTGGAAATACAACGGCCATACCCTCGACGAGCTGGCATTTACGTCTCAGCCAGGCTACTACGGCTCATGGGTTGGTTTGATCATGAACATTTTGATTCTCATCGCGCAGTTTTGGACCGCGGTTTGGCCGGTTGGATATGCTTCCGAAACGCCTTCAGAAATCGCCAATGGGTTCTTTCAGGCGTACCTTGCTCTGCCAATTGTCATTGTATTTTACATTGGCTTCAAGTTGATCAAGAAGACAAAGTTCAAGCGACTGAAGGATATTGATGTCACGAGTGGTCGGAGAGAAATGAATTTGGTTGCTATTTTAACAGAGGAGAGGGCAATCCAAGCAAAATGGCCGTGGTGGAAGAAGTGGTGGAATATTGCCTTTTGATTGGTTTCTACAAGAAATCTGAGTTCATCTGGAATATTACCATACTCCCCAGTAAGTTGATAGTGTCTGTAGCGGCGGTATGGCAAATAGGTTTATCGAGGCTGATACCGCGAGACGAGATAGATGATTAGCTAGTAGTTCTTGTAAACGATAATGTCACAAAAAGATGAAACACAGTTCCGGTCCTTGACGACCACGTAAAGTATCATTGGTGGCTAATTACAGTAAGCAGCAAGGTATTTGACAATATCATTGGCTTGTAAGCGGTTCTTAATTCTACCAAAGACAAATCACATGGTGAGGGCTGAGCTATGGCCGAGACGCCAAACAAGCCTATACATAACATTTTGGAACCTGAAATTCTGATAAATGTGTTAATTTTAGTAGAGGATGGTACTTAGACCTTCCTACCGACATAATATTCGAAGCAGCGAGTGCAATTGAAAGCTTGACTGGCAAACACAACTCCAACCTACCCAAGATTTATATAACCACCCCTCACGCCAAGTCATTCACGTAAATTCAACTCCAACAATAGTTTTCATTTGCCTGAAACTTTTAAACCAATGAGAATGTCTTACTCGCCAACAGACGTATAAATTTTATGCCCGGTCAGCATGCGGCTTCCCCACGAACATCTAGTACTTTTGATCTTCAGCATAGAATACCTCTCGAGGCTTTACAAGCGTTCTCTCTGCCTTGATCCAATCTACAAACGCACTAAAAATGGGAATTTATACTCAGCTTCCCAACCATCTCACTGAGGTAGATGTTATCATTGCGGGAGGTATATTCTACAACAAATCCACTAAATGATATCTTTCATTCAGTAGCAGATGTGTAATTAACTTGCTCCAGGTGGTACTGCTGGATGTATCGTAGCCTCGAAACTCAGCGATGCCGATCCCAACTTGTCAATACTAGTTGTTGAAGGCGGGACCAACAATTTCGATAACCCTGCCATTGTGAATCCTTTACTCTTCCTAAGTCACCTGGCCCCTACCAGTAAGACAACTTTGTTTTATCAAGGGACTGAAGAAGCACAACTCGGTGGTCGGCATGTTGTCGTTCCATCTGGGGGTGTTCTCGGAGGGGGTTCATCTATCAACTTCATGATGTACGCCCGCGCTCAGCGTTCCGACTGGGATGCATGGCAAACACCAGGCTGGTCTGCTGACGAAATGATACCATATCTGAAAAAGGTATATTCGATCCATGTTAACTATTCCTTAATTTTGGCTATCTGCTTATTGGTGTTTGTAGCTCGAGACCTATTCTGGGCCCGGTACAAAATTTACCCACGGCTCTGATGGCCCAACCATGATATCTGGTGGCACACACCGTGTAACCAGGTCAGAGGATGATTTCATCCAAGCCGCAGGAAAGCTAGGCTACCCCGAGATTGAGGACTTGCAAGATCTTGACTCCAACAATGGTGTCCAGCGCGCCGTGCGATTCATTGGCCCAGACGGCAAGCGCCAGGATACCGCCCACGTCTATCTGCACCCTCGACTTCGGGATGGGAAACACCTGAACCTGAATGTTCTTGTCGAATCCCAGGTTTTGCGAGTTTTGTTTGATGGCAAGAGAGCTTCGGGCATGGAGTATCAGCCTAACCCAGCTTTCCAAACAGATGCGACGATTCATTCTGTAAAAGCGAGAAAACTAGTTGTAGTTTCCGCTGGAGCTTTAGGGACACCACTCATACTTGAAAGATCAGGCATAGGTGAACCTAGCATCTTGAACCGAGCCTCGGTTCCAATTATTGCAGCAGTGCCAGGAGTCGGTAGAGAGTATCAAGACCACCATTTGCTCGCATACCCGTACCAAACCAACTTGCTCCCTAATGAGACAGCAGATGCCATTATTGGTGGCCGCGTTGATATTGCAGAGCTGATTGCAACCAACGCCAGTGTCTTGGGCTGGAATGCCCAAGATGTCGCTGCTAAGCTTCGACCAACTAATGCAGAAGTCTCTGCGCTAGGACCGGAGTTTGAGGCATGTTGGGATCGTGACTTTAAGCATAATTTGAACAAACCATTGGTTCTAATGGCTCTAATAAGCGCGTATGGAGGTGACGCCCCAGAAGCTGTATAGGTATATGCTAACCAAGAACTAGCTTTCCAGGTGATCCAACCGGCATCCCTGCTGGGCAGTATCTTTCCGCATCGACCTTTTCTGTGTACCCATATTCACGCGGCAATATACATGTTACAGGTCCCAACCTGAGCGATCCCGTTGATTTCCAAACGGGGTTCTTTCTTGATCCTGTCGACGTCACAAAGCACGTGTGGGCGTACAAGAAGCAGCGTGAAATCTTCCGTCGCATGGCTACATACCGAGGCGAACTAGCCTTGGGACACCCTCCATTCTCCGCTGAATCTGATGCTGCATGTATCACGATTGGTGAGCCACTTACCAATGTGCAAGATATCAAGTATACGGCGGAAGACGATGCTATTATCAGGAAGTGGTTGATCCAAAACGTTGGTAGTACCTGGCACTCCTTGGGGACCTGCAAGATGGCGCCATTCGAGCAAGGGGGTGTTGTGGATGCAAATCTCAGTGTCTACGGAGTCGAAGGACTGAAGATCGCTGATATGAGTATCCCACCAGGAAATGTCGCCGCAAACACGGCAGATACAGCATTCGCCATTGGGGAAAAGGCAGCGGATATAATCATCAAGGAGCTCAGTCTCAGCTATACCCATTGAGTCGTTGTTCTTTTCTTTAAATGGCAAGATAAATTTATTGGTGTGGCGGATTATTTGGTAACTTTTGATAAGATTCATCTTTCCATTTCTTGTTATATTTTCAGCTCCAGGGAGGAAAATATCGCTCAAGATAGCATTTAAATTTATGTTCTTTCTTTGCGCTTTCAACGTTTCAATTTTGGAAAGTTTTTCAACAAGGTACTCTGTACTTACTCACAAACCCAATCCCAAGCAAACTGCAGATACAGTCAAAACAACGCATCTTATCTCACAACCTTTCTCCCTCTAATACGATTTCGCTGGAGGCTTACTGGTGTACTATTGAGAGCAGAAGCGTTAAGAAATAGCTTTCAACCTGGTAGCGTCATCAAATTGCTTTCCAAGTACTATTCCAAGTCTTGCTGGAATTTGAACTTGCTGCCAGCCGGAGCCTTTTCTTTCCATAGCCCTGACAAGGAGTACTTTGTAAGTCTCTGCATCTCAGCTGAGATTGTTCGAGAGACACATGAGGCTGCCTTTCCTGCACATGCCTCCGAGTGTACTTGAACTCCTTTCCAGAGTAATGGATAGCTGATCGGATCGGTCCCTATCTTAGCTGCATGTCAAAACTTGAGAAACTTGCCAAGACATCTTTCGCTGTTTGCTGATTGGGATAATTGGAAAGGCGCTGTTCTTGCAAATTTTGTATCAAGATTTTACGTATTGTAAATATTAACTTCTATCTTTCAACTAGCCTGCTCTGCATCGCGGATTCTACACCCCTCTTCGCCCCCTCCTCCAACCCAACCCTAGGCTCCCATCCCAACCTTTCCCTGGCCTTCTCAACACAAAAAGTCCGATTCAAACTGCAATTTGCCATCTGACTCCTGTTAAACTTCTCTGGTCTCCTCGTCCCCCAGCTCACTGCCCAAACAATCCATTCACAAATCCCTGCCACCAACATGACTATCCACATCGGCACTACCGTGATCTTCTCCTTGGGGGTCCTATCACCAGCTAGACTTCAGACCAAACGAGCAAAGCCCCAGAACTTGATGGGGGAATTATTCGTAATAAAGAAAGCCTCTCCCGAGACCCTTTTTGAGGGTGGTGGAGGCAGAGTGAGAGCTGCTTCGCGAACCATGGCCTCAGCACAACAAACACAAGCATCAGCTACATTCCCCACATACACAAAATCAAAGTCACTCGTGCCATCTCCAAGCTGGATACGTGCCATGCCTTGATCCAATCCGTTCAGCAAACCCGGTATGACTTGTGCATCGCCTTCTCCGAAGATTCCCGATGGTCGTAACACCGCTGTGTGAAGATGGGGAGGGTTGTTGGCGGCGAGAACCATGGTATCCGCGGTAGCTTTGGCAGCGGTGTATGGGTCATGGTGAGTGACAGGGTTCACGAGGGTTGCGTTAGATTCGGTGACTAGAGCGAATGGAACACCGGCCATCACGGAAGCGCTGGAGATGTAGATGTAGTGTTTCACCGATGGACTTTTGAACGCAAGAGAGAGTGAAATAGAGGTGCCTCTGACGGTGGTTGTGGTAGATGCCTGTGTTGTTTCTTAGTATAATGAAACATACACACCGATTGCCAGGTGATTCAGATATCTAGCTAATCTAGACGAGTGAAATACTAAGAACCAATGTGCGAACCTTTGCTCCAGCATTGGCCAGTGGTGAAGCAGTGTTAACGACGATTGTTGGTTTGAGAGTTGAAAGGATAGACTCTAGAGCAGATTGATCCGAGATATCGCATGGATGATAATTTGCCCCCTCGAGCAAACCGTGTGTTGGAGAGCGACTGATCACGGAAATAGTGGGATGGGAAGGGTGATTGAGGAAAGCTTTTACAATATGATGACCAAGAAAACCGCATCCTCCGATCACCAGTACATGAGACAGAGTCGTAACCTCTTCATTTGCCATATTTATTGAAACAAAATCAATATAGTGAATACGATCAGTTTCTTCCTCTACACCGTAGACATATATGATAGCTGTTCTGTTGGAACTTGTTAGATAATTCTTGGCGAAACATGGGGCTGTTGTTATACATCAAATTCCGAGCATGTAATTAGCCAAAGTTTCTTCCGATATATTGGGAAAGCTCACCTTGACATATCTACCATTGCAATAATCTCCTGTAAAAGTCTCTCCCGAAAAGAGATTCTCTGAAAAATGTATTCAGAACACTGTAAAAAGCTTTGAAGTCTAAAGAGAGCATGTGTTGTGCAAAGCTTTAAATACATAGCACTATATCTCTGAAACAATCCCGGACTCAAGAGACACTGAAAATTGAGGTTATTATTAAAGACATCTCCTCTATTCGCCTCGCGCACATTATATTGAATCAAAGCACAATTCCCCATGAATTATCTTCAATATCACGCCTGCTGCGATTTCTCTGCCACTTTCCTTCTGGCATCTCTCGCCGAGGGCCTTCGAAGTTGACCGTATTTCTCGGCCACGCACATTTTTTTCGTCCAATACCAAACATAGAGCATTGCCAAACTCAGCATCAGAAATGGCAGGAGCGTAGTCTCTATTGGCGTAAATGCCAATTTTTAGAAACTCGGCGCCGACGGCATTACTATACGTGTCATACCACACCGGAAGAATCACATGTGGGATACCCGCTCTAGATTCACGGTAAGTAAGGAGACTTTTCACATAGTCGAAGCCAAGCGGTTTTGTCATGGAAAATTCCAAAAAGTAGAACAAATTCTAACCTGCATGTCTCAAAATACGCGTTAGCGCCTCCATGATGTACGCTTGCCACAACGCCTGGTAGAGCAAGCAAATCAGCAGGAGAAACATCCAGCCACTCGACAATTCTTAACTCGCCCCTCCACCCAAGCAAGGCCAAGCGCGTCTGTTATTTCAGCATCAAGTGACATTTCAGGTTGAAGTTTAAGTTTCCAGAGGACTCTTAGTTTTGGATGCTTTTGGAGTGCGGTCCCTAAACCTCTGGCCAAAGAAGCGCAAGAACCTCTTTCGAGGGACATATGAGATCCAAAGTTTACAATGACCGTCTCCCCTTTCTTCATCCATTCCAGTAGCTGTACTGAACCTTCAGAGTTATTGATAGTCGTGGGTAACGGAGTGATAGGTCCACAGGCACTAACATTGGGCGGAATGTACTCAAGTGGCAGACTGAGCTCAGGCAGGTCTGGTACAAGATAGTGAGTCTTTTCAGCCACGTATGGTCGAGTACTGGGAATGGGGCCTGGAAGTCCAGCATTTTTACGCACTGCTGCGATTTCTCGGAATTCAGGAGAGAAAAGAAAACACATGGCGGCTAAGCGAAGAAGAATGTAGATATTAGCGAGAACCAGGTAAAATGGAAGTGGAAACGGATATCCAGAGGACATACTATCAACTTAGTTAATATGATACTACAAGCAACAAGCCCGAAACTTACGCGGGATATTTCCATAACACCCTCGCCCAAGGCTGTACGGGGATTAAGAGGTCCTTGAGGCCCATCGGTGACAAAACAATAAGCCTCAGTCTAAGAAGTCGGCAAGCATCTATCTCAGGTGCGCATATAGGATCTATCACTACAACGACTGGTGCTAATTCCAGGAGGAGCTTCCTACAAGCATCATATGACTCTAAATATTTTCCGTTCATCCAGTGCTTCATCATTTTGGGAACATTCTTGAAGCTAGATACGGCACCGCGCATACCAGGCCGATGAATTAAATCATCAAGAAGGTATCCTGCTTGCAGGTAGCCCCCAAACATCGAGCAGCCGGGGAGTAGATGGAAATGTGCATGGTGGCCTAGTTGCGAAACTCGTTGGGCTAATGATGCTGTCGAAGCAATGTGGATCGTAGACGGAGGTTTGCTATCACGGAGTAGCTGTTCGGCCACAGCAAGTATCACATTTGCCTGGCCATGGTCGCTAGATGTGATAAATAGGATAGATCTCTTATTTTCCTCATTCTCCATAGTGCCTGACATGTGGCGAACGGAATAGCATCGAATGTGAAAGCCAAAATCAATAACATTCTTTCGTATCAACCAGGTTTTCCTTGGGATTAACCACCGCCGGGCTTTATGCACCTGGCATTTTGATATATCTTGTCATCACTCGCATACATTAGTGCTACATCTATTTCGTTTGTAGTATTGCATGATAACCCTCATGTATGACTGGTGTAAGTAAGATAGCGGCAACGGAAACAATGCTCGTACCTCGCACACGAGTGGATGCATTAGTAGTATGCTTTCGTTGTTGGCCACATAGCGTCGCAACATCTATTCAGCCTGTGTAGATCTTGTTGGTTTAGAAATAATCAGCCACCATGACTGGTTTTCCAATATTATTGTTCGTCTTACTTGAGCCCAACAATTTGGTATCAAGAAATGGAATCCTGTTATTGTTTCACCACTTTATCCACCGCAATATAATTGTTGGATATCTGTCGAGCATCGTATGATCAATAGGGCCTGGCGTAGGCAACCATAAGACACTATCGAAGATGTTGTATGTTGCTCAGACTTGCATCTCACTTTTCACAATAACACCGTGGCACTGATGTGCGCAAAAAGGTTGCGGCGTCCATACCCAGAGAAGAGCCTAGTGATAAAAACGAAGTCGATTTTGAGAGACTAAATGACTTGACACAAGCTCGGAATTGGAAACTACCAGTAAATGGAGCATGATTACTGTGCTTGTATTCATGAAATATATCTAATATGTACACTCGAAGCAAAATTAATTTGGTTGATTTGTTGATATCTTCTGTAGTTCTTTGGAATCTACTATGGTTGCACGTGGTATTCCAGCTCTCATGATCAATCTCAAGTCTAGGGCAAAGAAATCTGAAGGAGGCGAGCTAAAGCCCGAGTACCGTCTGCTCATCATGGTTTATGGAGTCATTCTTACCCCTATCTGATTTTTCATATATGGACGGACAGCGGAGAATCATGTAATATGAATTGTGCTTATTAATGGGACGTTCTTCGTTGGTACTGGCTTAATAATTACCTTTGTAAGTTCGAACGAGACTGGCAATATTGTTTCGTAAACGGAAGTTTACTGATGTATTTGCAGACAACCACTCAAGCTTATCTTGTTGATGTATTCCCCAATCATTCTGCCTCTACTATAGCTACCAGTACGCTCCTTCGTTCGATTAGCTGGGGTTAGGTTGGGGCAATGCACTGCTGTGGTTTGTCACTGTAGCGTTGATACCCAGTCCTTGCCCTTCTGGTTTGTGTAGGGGAAAATCGAGACAACGCTATACTGTGAAAAGACACAACAGTACCCACTGTCAAAGACGCCCGCAGCATCATTCTAATAAGTTGGCTTGCTGCTGTGATTGAATGCGACAATTTACTGACCACAAGTTGCAGCAGTGCTGCAAAATCAAGCACCCTGATCACTCATGTACTGCGAACTCATTCCACCTGACATGGATTGAAAAAAACCCCCCATCCCTCTAAAATGAGGTCGCTCATGGCTCACTGTTGGAAACCTAGACATTTGCGAAGAAATATAGAGAAGTCAACTTCGCAACAATAAGTCATATTTTCTAGAGGTTACAGCGTAATCAAAGCCAAGACGGAGGAACAATACACCTTCTCTCACGTATATATCGGCGATGTGGATGTAAACGCCGAAATGCACAATATCACAACTCCTCCTGGGGGCATGCCAGGAATTGAAAGTTTCTTTTTCGTAGGAGTTCTCGGGAGAGTGATCGACCGTATTACTTTTGACAGACGTGCAACAAAATATAGGAGTTGTGGAATATAAACCCGGGATTCGTGGACGTGATGATCCAACCGCCTTGCTGGGAGATATATCAACGGCGGCTAACCAAGTATCGTGGGTGGAAGATAGTTAAAATGAATGCATCTACATGCTTGAAGCACTATATTTTCCCATTATGAGGTAAGAGTGCAGTTCATCACGTCAATAAGTGGGATGGGGCGTTCCCAAGTCCGACCTGGGAGAGGTTTCATACATCAGATTTTGCAATTCACACACTCCAATGTAGTGTAACCCCTGCTGGGTTGCTTAAAAGATTCTCCCATGATCACCTGGGAACTGCAGTGATAGATTAGAAAACAGCGGCAAAGCTATTCTAAGCCAATGCTGCCGTTGTCAGGAAGCACTGCTTACGAGAGAATGCCATTTAGTCAGGCAGTAGTAATCCATAGCTTGGGAAATCAGTAAATGGTACTCCGGTGCTGAGATGAAATTGATGTTCTGACTGCATGAAGGTCAAATCTTTGCCCTATGAGGTGATGGGTTTGGAATATCATGAAGCAATGGCTTGTCCTTTCTGTATCCTAGACTATCTTGAATTTCAGAGTTGTTACATTGCAGGCTAACTTAGTCTGAGCCTCGAAGCTCGCAACGCATAGATAGATTCTTGTGCCCGAGTTTCGATATAGCTCTCTCATACAACAAGTCAAAATCTACGTGAAATTGGGAAGGCAGTTGACAGATTGATGCGAAACGAGTTGGCGTCAAGATAGATTGTTTGCTGAGCCTCCTTCACAGAGCCGCAATAATAGCATTGGGGTCCAAACACGAGCCGTTATACCAGTCCATTCCTGTGGCCCAGTGGAATTGACCCACTTGTGCTTGAGTCCACTGAGTAGGCTGTATGACATAATCCGTACTCAAATTTCAAGTGACGTTACCTTGGACAGATTGTATGTGTGTATATATAGCTACTTCACTTGTTATAGCGTAGTTTTGGAAACTCTCCTGAAGATCACATTGCAGTGACTATGGGTTCACAAACAATTTCATGATCTC
>Ga0247810_10000207_pt1 | contig 89982 bp, 75 predicted proteins | sample UWRJL119311C1_FD_179918 | JGI IMG/M metagenome (GOLD analysis project Ga0247810, IMG submission 179918) | Plant litter microbial communities from Arlington Agricultural Research Station in Wisconsin, United States - UWRJ-L119-311C-1 | ecosystem: Environmental > Terrestrial > Plant litter >...
TGATTGGGAGCAAGATTAGTTTAGGTTTCCATTTGTGGGCGTATTGAAGAATTAAGGTGTAAGAAGTCACAAAGGATAAGATAAAGAAGTTAAAACCAGCACATGACTTCTCAATCAATATATTCAGATCTTGATGATAGAAGCCAGCGTTTTGAATAAATACGCCTGTGCTATTGCTTACCATTGATACGAACATATTGGTTGGTGTAAGCAGAAAAAGCATGTCTTCTGCATTTGCATTCATGTAGATCAATTTAAAAAATAAAAATAAGGCAACTGTTAAGACATAGAATGGAATGTTTCTGTTGGAGAAATTCATGTGGTTATTTATCTTTTATTGGTTTGAGCTCTACTTTTAAGGTAGTCGTTGGTCTGCCAGTCTCTATAATTCCAAGAAAGCCAGGTAGTTTCTTTCCATTTATGGTTAAAATCATTTATCCGTCTGTTTAGGTCATCGTTAAAACGCTGCAGCTTTTGTTGCTTTGCTTTAATTGCCGGTTGAATTGGATCTTCAAATACGAGGTTAGCAGCTATTGTGTCTATGGGTGTATCTGCTGCAACTTCATAGTAGCGATTAGAATTAGATATATAGGTTTGGAGCAGTGCTCTATTTTCATCAAGAAGTGGGAGTGTTTTATCAGACATGTCAAGCAAATGATCTACATCTAAGATAATGGAATTTCTATTTTTAATGTTATAGTTTACGATGAAGACATCCCAGTTTACCAAAGTAAAAAACAGCAGTAATACATACCAGATCGATCCGTTTACTTTACATAGGTAAAATAAGGTTTTTTGTTTGGCCACTTTAATGTAAACGGTGATTAATCCTACAATACAGAGTATTAAAAAGATGATTACGCCAATTCTTTTATAGGTCAGGCCATGCATATCGATATAATGAAAGTCTCTTAAAAACACTGATGCCACCAGAAATGCATTTTGAATAATCCAGATATAGGCTAAAATTCGGATTGTTTTATTCTTGCTAAAAAAGTTAAGATTTCCGCTAAAGAAATATAAGATCACAAGCATGGCCATAAAAACACTTAGGATCAGTGCATTTGTGCCTTCATGTAATTCTGCAGAATAGTTTTTGCCGATCAGTGTCTCTGGATTTCCCAGTTTGAACCATAGTGTAGCGATATCAATGCCATTTAAAAAAAGGAGCAATAGGTTTAATGTGAGAAAGGAAATGATACCGATAATATTTTCGGTTTTTAGTGCCATTTTTCTTTTCATTAAGCTGCCTGCGAAAATTTCCTTGATATCGAAGCTGAAGCCAGCGTACATTTTACGATTTCTATTGCGTAATAAATTTTCATTTAATGATAATTCTTCACGCTCTAGAATATTGTCTTTAAATGCCAAAACTAATCCTGCGGTAAACAGGATACCTAAGATTACATGCATGAATCTGGCAAAGCTAAGGTCTGCGAAAAAGAAAGTGAAGATTTTGGTAAGAACTGTTGCTATACCCGTTGTAAAATTATCCAGATAAGCTGAGAAGACTGGATTTGCAATGCTATAAACTATGGTAAAGATAATCAGTACAAATATTGGAAGTATAATGTACTTGATAGGCTTTAAGATGGGTTTGATAGAAAAGTTACCAATCTTAATTTGAATTAATCTTTGTGTGAGGTTAAACGGAGCGCATAAGATTTGGACAAATCCGGCCAATATTGCGGTGAAAATACTCCTTAACAGTTGAGCATGTAAAAAACCTATAAACACTACTAGTGAAATATAGTAACTGATAATGGCCAGAATTGACTGGTTATAGACAACAAGAATGGCCGCAAAAAGGTGCGAAAAACAGATCAATAATATTTTTTTTGGCCAAGCAATTTCTTTGTTTAGATATAATATGGAAATGATGAAAATGGAGAATAGTAATAGGTTGATGGCCAATTGTTCCATCCAGAAGAGGTAGTTGAAGAGTAAACCGCCACCTAGAATGGCGATCAATTGGAAATCTATTTGTTTTTTCATGTTTTGTTGTATGATTGATTAAAGGTTAATTTTTGTAAACTCGGATAACATCCAGAAATAAGTGATTGCAATTGGGATGTTGAGTAGCATTAGGGCTGCGGTCTTTACCATGGCAAAGTCTTTCTCTTTTGCTGTAATAAAGGAGATAAATAAAATAAGCAGTGTGATTGAATTAATGAATACGGCCGTAACGATATAGAATAATCCTATTGGTAAAAGGAAGTTGGACTTGGTGAAGGAAAATGCCAGGAACAATGACGTGCCTATTAGGAAAGAGTATTTAAAGCAGCCTATGCCTAATTTAATTGTTGAGATATCTTTTAGTTTATTCATGGTAATATTTAAAAGTACTTTGAATTTCAAAGTAATGGTATAAAAAAAATTAGATGCCCTTAATCATCTTTTCTAAAGCATCTAAGTGTGCTTTAAAGGATTGTCTACCCAAATCGGTAATGATGTAGGTTGTATTCGTTTTTTTGCCAATAAATGCCTTTTGTATTCTTATATATTGTGCTTGTTCTAGCGTATTTAGATGAGAGGCAAGATTACCGTCTGTTAATTCTAATAATTGTTTTAGTTCGTTAAAGCTTACGCTATCATTTACGATTAGCACAGACATTACTCCAAGTCTTATTCGACTATCGAATAGCTTGTTAAGGGATCCTATGGGATTGCTCATCTATTTTGTCCTTTCATATTTAAAGTACATGATCAAACCATAGAATATATGGAGTATACCAAAACCGAAAGCCCAAAAATACAAGCCATAACCAATGTTGAACATAGCGATAATGCCTAAGACTATCTCGCAGATCCCTAAAAAGCGAATATCTGTATAGGTGTATTTACTTGCGTTAACTAGCGCTAGGCCATAGAATATCAGACATGTGGGAGCGATCAAACCGACACTGCCATAGTGATTAAGTAAGAGTGCGATAATAAATAGACCACCTGCTACCAATGGAATGGTCAAATTGATGACTAGATTTTTCGCTGTTTTATCCCAGTAAGGAACTTTATTTTTTTTGCTTTGGCGTAGCGTAAAGACGAGGCCGCCGGCCAGTGCTACAATTAACACGATGAATCCGATTACGAGGAGGTTAAATTCTACTGCAATATCGGCGTCGTTTCCATATCCAAGGTCTCCGTTTAAATACTTTTTTAATTGCAAGTGCGCCAAGTAAGCACCAATCAAAGCTGTGATCCCAGCGAAAACGCCAGACAATCCACTTAAAGAAATAAATCTTGAGGAGCGGTCCATCATTCTTCGAATGTCACTCAGTGCATTTAATTGTTCTTCTTGATTGCTCATTGTTAAAGTACTTTGTTTTTCAAAGTTAGATATATTTTTGGAAATTGCAAATGTTTTTTTGATTCCAAAAGTTCGAGAGACCGTTCCCCTCGGGAGTTTGGTTGTACTTGATAGATTATCCCTTTGTCAGAATCAACAAAACCACTTTCCTGTAAAATGAATAAAACTATGTTCAGGATGAAATTGCAAAATCTGCACCAAGACTAAAAAATGATTTGTTTTTGCTATAAAAGTTGGAAGTGAGCATTAAGTCGTAACAAAAATTATTGTGCATTGTTAATTGAATTTGGATTATAAGAATTTAGCAATTGAGTAATCAAAGAATTTAACAATTGTGTAACTTTACATTATGCTAAAAGCCACGGGAATAAAAAAAGCTTACGGGACTTTACCAATTTTAAAAGGAGTAGATTTTGAGGTAGCCAAAGGAGAAATTGTAAGTATTGTGGGTGCTTCAGGAGCTGGGAAAAGCACATTGTTACATATTTTGGGAAGCTTGGATAAGCCTGATGAGGGTCTGGTTGAGCTTAAGGGAACAAAAATAAGCAAGTTATCTGGAGAGCTTTTGAGTGTTTTCAGGAATAAGAACATAGGGTTTATTTTTCAATTTCATCATCTGTTACCAGAGTTTACGGCTTTAGAAAATATCTGCATTCCAGCCTTTATCGCAAAAAAAAGCAAGAAGGAGGCAGAGCATCGTGCTTTTGAGCTGTTGGGCTTGCTAGGACTAACTGAGCGTGCACATCATAAGCCAAACGAGCTTTCGGGTGGAGAGCAGCAAAGAATAGCTGTTGCTAGGGCTTTGGTTAATAATCCTGCAATAATTTTGGCTGATGAACCTTCAGGTAATCTAGATTCAGCAAATGCAAAGGCATTACATCAACTATTTGTAAATCTTCGTGATAATTTTCAGCAAACATTTGTAATTGTAACGCACAATGAGGATCTGGCTCAGATGAGTGATCGTGTAGTGACGATGAAAGACGGACATATTATTTAATCTTACATTTTGAAAATATTAATTACCGGGGGGAAATCTGCCGTAGCACTAAAGCTTCTAAAAGCATTTGAAAATCATAGTGTAGTTTTGGCAGATTATGGTGAAGTACCTTCATTTTCCTCAACTGCATTCCAATTTATTTCTTTAGGAGAAAAAAATGAGGATACATTAGCGCATACCTTATTAAACAACTGTCTTGACCAAAATATTGATGTGATTTTACCACTTCATCATTTTGAGATTTTAGCTATAGCAAAAGCGAACATCCTATTTAATGAATTTAACGTAAGTATTTTACTACCAGTTATTAAATCAATAGAAAATTATACAAATACGATTGGCAACAAAAGGGATTGGATAATTTATAACAATGGTGTAGTTGTTTATGATACGTTACAAAGTGAAGTGTTAAAGACCTATGGTATGGAGCATGATTTGAGTGGGGCTTTTTATGCAGTGGTTGATGAAATTACAGTAAAGCTTGAACTGATTACTATATAAATGCAATTAGAAGATCATTTTAAAAATAAAAAAGCAATTGTATTCGCATTAGACGATGTGTTATACCCGGAAAAGGATTATTTATTGCAAGTTTACTATTTGTTCTCAGAATTTATGGCTTATACTGAACAAATGGATGCAGCTCAGTTGATCGCTTTTATGCAAGCTGAGTTTTTTACAAATGGGAGTGCCGATATTTTTGAAAAGACAGCGGCAAAATTTGGCATTCCTGATAAGTATAGGGATAATTTCAAATTATTACATCAAAATGCAAGGTTACCGTTAAAGTTACTGTTGTACCAACAAGTACTCTCTTTATTGCAAAATCTGGTTATTGACCGAAAAGAGATTTTTATACTTGTGGATGGTGATCCTGTTGAGCAGTTGAATAAAATTAAACAAATGGAATGGCATGGCTTGGAAGGGCATTTAAAGGTATATTTCTCTGCCGAATTTGAAGCGAAACCTTCTGTTGCAAGTATAGATTATATTAGTGAGACTCATCAATTAGCGAAAGAAGCTATGCTGTTGATTGGTAGTAATTTAAATGATGAAACTTATGCCCGAACTATTGGTTTAAGTTATTTAAATATCAAAGAAATATTATAGTGCTTTTTACGTTAACTAATATCGATTATCCATTATGATGAAAATTAAATATAACCTTGCTTTTTTAGCGGTTTTGCTTACAATTTTTGTAGCGTGTAAAAAGTCAAAAAAGGAAACAAGTCGTGCAGATTTAACTAGAGATTCAGTTTTTCTTTACGCTAAGGAAGTTTACTTGTGGAATACAGCGTTACCGTCATACGAAACTTTTAACCCTAGGAAATACACGAGCAACTCAACTGATTTGGCGAACTACCAATCAGAACTATTTGATATTACCAAATATTCTAAACCTTACGAGTATAAGGCAGGTGCAACTGGTCCAAAGTTTTCATCTATTGTTGATAAAACAACTCAAAATCAAAGTGTACAAGGTCGCGTATCTTCAGTTGATACTGAGGGCAATGGGAATGATACCGGGGTTAGGGTTGGTTTCTATGGAGTAGAAAATAATTTTATGTTATACGTTAATGCTGTTTATCAAAATTCGCCTGCTGAGAAGGCAGGTTTTGTTCGAGGGGACAAAATTACTAAGATCAATGGTGTCTCCTACGGAACTAATTTTAACGGTCAAATTAATGCGATATCAGCTGCTTTAAATGGCGCAAGTGTTACACTTGAGGGTATTAGGAGTAGTGGGGCTACTTTTAATTTAACGCTTGCCAAAACGCTATTTTATAGCAGCCCGATATATAATACAAGGGTATTTAATGCGGGGTCAAAGAAGATTGGCTATCTTGCCTATGCTAGATTTTCTATTTCTGATAATTCTGAGGCGGCATTAAATTCAGTATTCTCAAGCTTTTCAGCAAGTGGAGTTACCGATCTGATTATAGATTTAAGATATAATGGTGGTGGCTATGTAAATACTGCAGAACAGCTGATTAATCTAATTGTTCCTTCCTCAGCAAATGGCAAGGTGATGTTTACAGAACATTTTAATGCGACCATGCAGGCTGGTAATGCCAAAATCCTAGCTAATCAGCCACTTCTAGATGAAAATGGTAAAATCCGTTACCGAAATGGTAAAATTGTAAATTATAACGATGCTGATTATACGGTTGCTGCAAATACTTATTATGTAAATAAGACAGGACCTTTAAATAATATTCAAAATGTTGTGTTTATTGTGGGTCCTAATACAGCGTCTGCTAGTGAGCTGACTATTAATTCTCTAAAGCCATACATGAATGTTAAATTGGTAGGACAAACAACTTATGGCAAACCAGTTGGTTTTTTTCCGGTGACTATAGAAAACAAGTATGAAGTTTATTTTTCTATGTTCGAGTCTAAAAACTCATTGGGTGTTGGTGGCTATTATGAAGGTTTAACACCAGATGTTATTGATTATGAGGTGCCTTCTGGCAAGATGATGTATGATTTTGGAGATCCGAATGACAATTACATTGGGAAGGCGATAAATATTTTAGCACCTGGAGTTCAGCTGAGTTCAACTAATGTTAATAGCACAATGACGGCTGCGCAAAAACAAAGCTTGATACTTTTGACGAAAGACGTGATTGACGATAAAATTGACGGGAAGGAATTCAATGGGATGATTGAAAATCGTATCAAGCCGAAAAGGTAATCGCATATCTCTAAAGAAAAAATGAAGGCCGCTAATGAGCGGTCTTATTTATGTTCTATCATTTATTTTACATTTAGGTTGAAAAAAAGGGATTGGCATTTTTGTTGTAAGTATATTATTTAAGTAACTTGTTTTAAACAAACAGATAATAATTATGACAGCTGAACTAATAGAAAAAGAAGAGATAGATGTTAAGAAAATAATTCCTACTGATTTAAGCTTACCAGAAGATTCATTGCGAAGATTAGCTTCTGTTGGTCGCTTGGGAAATGAATTTAAGGCTAAGGCAACCATTACCTTTAATACCGTAGAGGGAAGTAAGAAGGTTTATACCACAGTTTGGTCTGTGACGGAGAAGTACATCCAACTTAAAAATAATATCCATATTCCAATCAAGAGTATTGTTGATATAGAATTCTAAAAAATAAAAAAGTCCTTCATTTTAAAACGAAGGACTTTTTTAGTAAACAATAAAGCTTATTGCTTTTTCATCATTAAATTTTCTTTGAAAATAGTTTGAATGCTACGTTGTTTATCAATGTTTACTATTATTTCTTGAATCGCATTTGCAGCATCAATAAAGAAGGTCTTATTAATGTTTTGAAATTCATCGGTTGCTTTATGATAATCTTTATGATCTTCAACGCCAAAATAAATGAAAGGAATGTTTTTGGCATTAAATGCACCTTGATCACTTTGGTTTGTCCAGTCGTCATGGCCTAGTTTGGGGTCATCATGTCCTAATAATAACTTGAGGTTAGGATTTGTTGTAATCAAAAAAGGTTTCAGTTGTGGGTATTTGAATGTTCCGGTAGCATAGAGTTCCTGTTTATCATTATGGCTGATCATATCCATGTTGATATTCAATTTTATTTTTTCTAGTGCAACTGGTGGATTGGCAACAAATGCTTTAGCGCCTTGCAATCCCATTTCTTCACCATCAAAAATTGCAAAGATGAGGGTATTGTTAGGTTTATTTTTACTGAAGTATTTAGCAAATTGTAAAAGTGCTGCAACTCCTGATGCATTGTCATCAGCACCGTTATAGATTTCGTTCTTAATAACGCCAACATGATCATAGTGAGCGGAAATTACAATGACATCATCGCTTTTTCCAGGGATATAAGCGATTAAGTTCTTACCTTGAACTGGAGCAGTATTCGCGTTCCTAGCTTTAATTTCAAAAGCCTGTTCATAGCTCGATTGTCCGGGATAAGGTTTTAGTCCAAGTTCAATTAGTCGGCCATTTAAATATGTTCTGGCCATTTCTCCACCTTTGGTTCCCGTTTTTCGTCCTTCATATGCATCTGAAGATAGTACTTCCACGTCTTTTAGCAATTGATCACTTACCTTTGAAATATTTTGTGTTTTAACCGAGCCACAACTTAGCAATAAAGCCAATGGGATTAGAAATAGGTTCTTTGTCATTAGATGTTATATTAAAAAATAAAGGTAAAGATATTGGATGAGAAATTAGAAGACAGATTTTAGATGGAAGATATGAGATGTAAGATTTGTCAAATGTATATTTCTCCTTTTAGGTAAGTTACTGCTTTTCCTGACATTAATACACGTTCGTTTTTTAGTTCGCACCATAATTCTCCTCTTCTAGCTGAAACTTGATAGGCATGGAGTTTATTTTTACCCAACTTTTCGGCCCAATAGGGGATAAGGTTACAATGTGCTGAGCCAGTAACTGGATCTTCGTTAATGCCAGCTGATGGGATAAAAAATCTTGATACAAAATCGCTTTTATCTCCTTTAGCAGTAGCGATTATGCCCATCTTAACAATTTTTGCAAGTGCAGAAAAATCTGGCTTTAAAGCTAATACATCAGATTCTGTTTCGTAAACCAGGAGATGATCTCTTGAACTTAAAACTTCTAATGGAGCTTTGCCACCCAAAGCCTCTAATAAACCTTCTGGTATTTCGCAATGTTCTGCTGGTCTAGATGGAAAATCTAAAGTATATAGATCTGCATTTCTAGTTACTGTTAGTGTTCCCGCTTTAAGGGTATGGAAATGAATAAAATCCTTTTCGTAACCAAATTCGGTAAAAAGGATGTGAGCTGTTGCTAAGGTTGCATGTCCGCATAAGTCAATTTCAAACGCTGGTGTAAACCATCTAAGTTCAAAGTTCTCTCCTTGAGGAACAAAGTAAGCAGTTTCTGAAATATTATTTTCGGCTGCAATTTTCTGCATTTCTGGTGCTGGAAGCCACTCTTTTAGTGGGACCACAGCAGCAGGATTTCCCCCGAATAACTGATTGGTAAAAGCATCTACTTGGAAAATTGGAAGTTTCATGAAAATGGATTTTCTACAAAGAAAGAGAAAAATTATCGAAGATGTAAGATGTAAAATGTAAGATGTTTTTTAAGTACATCTTACATTTTACATGATACATCTTCCATCCTTTAGTAATAGGTTAATCTCACTACTCCGGCCAATTTCTTGGCGAGTCTAATGACTTGTCTGGTGTAGCCATACTCATTGTCGTACCAAACGTATAAAACGATTGACTTCTGATCTTGGGCTAAAATTGTTGCTGGTCCATCAACTATAGCTGCGTGACTATTTCCTATCAAATCGCTACTAACGAGCTCATTTGAAATAGAATATTCCAACTGTTCTGATAGATCGCCGAATAACGATGCCTGCTTTAAAATTGCGGCTACATCTTCTTTAGTTATAGTTTGGTTTAAAGAAAGATTTAAAATTGCCAGGGATACATTTGGTGTAGGTACCCGAACAGCATTTCCAGTTAGTTTTCCTGTCAGGTTTGGCAGTACCTTGGCAACGGCTTTATCGGCGCCAGTTTCGGTAATTACTAAATTAAGTGCGGCAGACCGACCCCTACGGTACTTTTTGTGATAATTATCAAGTAAATTTTGATCGTTAGTATAAGAGTGTACAGTTTCGATGTGTCCTTTTTCTATTCCGAAGGCCGAGTCGATTAATTTTAAGACTGGAACAATTGCATTTGTTGTACAAGAGGCATTTGAGAAAATGGTTTCTGTCTGATCATCAAAATCTGCATCATTTATTCCGGTTACGATATTAGGGATATCTCCTTTTGCTGGTGCCGTTAACAGTACTTTAGCTATTCCTTTCGCATTTAGGTGTTTTGAAAGTCCTTCACGATCACGAAATACGCCTGTATTATCTATCAATAATGCATTTTCTATTCCATAAGTAGTGTAGTCAACATCTTCTGGTGTTTTGGCCGTAATGATGTAAATGGTTTGTCCATTCACAATAAGGGCTTTATTTTCGAAATCTTCTATTATAGTTCCATTAAATGGACCATGAATAGAATCTGTTCTTAATAGTTCTGCTCTTTTAATTAGTTCATCGTCGCTATAGGTACGGGTAACAATTGCTCTTAAGCGTAGTTGTTCGCCTTTACCTGCTTGAACAATGAGTTCTCTTGCGGCAATTCTGCCAATCCTACCAAAGCCATACAATACGACATCTTTGGGCTTTAAATTGATTTTGTCTTTGCCGATGTGCTTGCTCAATTTGCTGATCACGAAATCGTGCATGGATGAGTGGGTGTTTTCTTGATCAAGCCATTCGGCAGCTAATCTGCCGATGTCTATTCGTGAAGGAGCTAAGCTACATCTAGCAATGGTACTTGCAAGGTCCAGTGTTTCGAAAATGGAGATATCTTTTCCACTTACATCTTTGGCATATTGGTGATGGGCCAATATTTCACTACTTCCAACATCGAAGAGGGGTTTACGAAAAAGGACAAGTTCAATAGAACGATCGAACCATAATTGTCCGACAACACCGATAAGCTCGAGTGCTTTCTTTTCCTTTTCAATCCAGTGCTGAAACTCTGATTGATATTTGTTTAACATACAAGAAATTTATTTGGTTAGAATGGCACAAAAGTAAAAAAGATCGGGTGAGTACCCAATCTTTTTTACTTTATTATGCGAAGTCGTATTTACCAACAAGCTGGCTGTGTCTATCCCAAATATGATTTAAGAATTTTACTTCTTGAAGTATGGCGTAAACGTTGAAGCGCTTTATCTTTGATTTGGCGAACACGTTCGCGAGTTAGGTTAAATTTCTCACCAATCTCTTCCAATGAGAGTGGGTGATTTGTGCTTAAACCAAAGAATAATACAATAATTTCACGTTCACGTTCAGTTAGTGTTGATAAAGAGCGTTTAATCTCTTCTGAAAGCGATTCGTTGATCAGATTGCTATCTGTATTAGGCTCATGGTTTTCAAGTACATCTAATAGTGTATTTTCTTCCCCTTGTACAAATGGAGCATCCATTGATACATGACGACCAGAGTTACTTAAGGTATCAGAGATTTTATCAACAGTTGTTTCTAAAATATCTGCCAATTCTTCTGGAGATGGTTCGCGTTCATATTCTTGCTCTAATTTAGAGAAAGCCTTGCTTATTTTGCTTAATGATCCAACTTGGTTAAGCGGCAAACGAACGATGCGGCTTTGCTCAGCAATGGCTTGCAAAATGGATTGGCGAATCCACCACACGGCGTAAGAGATGAATTTAAAACCTTTAGTTTCATCAAAACGCTTAGCTGCTTTAATTAAGCCTAGATTTCCTTCATTAATTAAATCACCAAGGGTTAAACCTTGATTTTGATATTGTTTAGCCACCGATACAACAAAACGTAAGTTGGTTTTAGTTAAGCGCTCTAAAGCTGCTTGATCACCCTCACGAATTTTGCGGGCTAATATTACTTCTTCTTCTGCTGTAATTAAATCTACTTTTCCAATCTCGTGCAAGTATTTGTCTAATGATTGACTTTCGCGGTTGGTGATGGATTGGGTTATTTTGAGTTGTCTCATCTATGTGTTTTAGTACGCTTTATAAAAATCGGTTCTGCAAAAGTATAGAATTTTATACAGAATTGACGGATAAATTGCTGTTAATCTTATGCTTTATGACATAATTTTTAACAATTCCTTTACAACAAAAATCATTCCAAATAAATTTTGACACTATTGTATATTATTATTGAGATAGATTTATTATTTATTGTAAAACGATAAATAAATTTTGATTTATAATAATTTTTTCTTTTGTTTGTCGCGTTAAATTTTTATTATGAATAGTCAGAAATTCAGAAATCACCCAGGAGGGATTAAAGCTGTGGTTGCTTATGTAAATGTTGCCCTCTTAATTGGTATAATTGGCAGTATCTTACTAGTGATCGTCTCATTGATTGCAATGTTTGATGAAAATGTTTCGTTGATGGTAACGTCTAATGTTTCTTCTATTAACGACATTGCAAATGCTAACTTTAGTTTAAAATATGTAAAGACAACAGGGCTGCTTAATTTCATTCCACGAAATGTTGTCGAATGGCTTTTCTTACCTAGGTATCAAGATTTCGATGTATATCTCAATTTGATTTCTCTTTTAATTACTTGGCAGTTATATCGTGTGTTTAAAGAAATTAATATAGACAGTCCGTTTTATGAAGGTATTTTGAAGCGGATTACACTAATTTATCGATTGATATTTTTTGGATTTGTTTTCTCCATTGTTAGGCACGCATATCTAGTTTTTGTGATTAGGGATGTTTCTGCTGGCGCCTATAATTTATCAGCTACTTCATTCCTTTCTTCATCTGGTTATTTTTCCTTTGGAACTTGGGTAATTGTCTATCTTTTTACCCATGTATATAAAAATGGAGTATTGTTGCAACAAGAAAGAGAATTGACAATCTAAATTATCAGTTTTAAATTAAATAGATTCGAAATGTTTAGCAATATTTATGATGTTGAAAATTGACGAATGTAAAGACATTGTAATACAAAGCGTTTATTTTTGTATGCAAAAATAATTGAGATTTGATCAGGCTGTAGACATCGATGATCACTTACTAGACCAAATTAAAAAATATGCCAATTGTAGTTAACTTGGATGTAATGCTTGCCAAAAGAAAAATGTCACTAACAGAACTAAGCGATCGTGTAGGTATTACCATGTCTAATCTTTCTATTCTTAAAACCGGAAAAGCCAAAGCCATAAGAATTGAAACACTAGAAGCAATATGTAGGGTATTGGCATGCCAGCCGGGCGATATTTTAGAATTTAGGGTTTTGGCTATTTGACTAAAGCCGAAAGCTTATCGAACATGCTCGAGAACTAAGTTTAGCTCAGCTTAAGTTTAATACCAAATGATCGTGGGTGCTGCCCAATAAAATACGTTGGTCAACTTTGGTGAAGCCAATACTTTCATACAAACTTCTTGCTCCATGGTTTTCGACATTTACTAATAGTCCAACTTTTTGGTAGCCTAATGTTTTTGCCCATTCAATACCTGCAATAATCAGTTGCTTGCCTATTCCTTTTTTCTGGTGATTGGGATCTACGCCAATTACGTCAAAATAGAATTCGCCATCAGTTGTTTCCAACTCCATATCAAATCCATTAGGGTGATAACTTGCAATAAGAAAATCAAAAAAGGGTTTCCTTAATATTTCAATTTTACCACCATCATAAGCGGTTAAAGAGCCAACGATTTTATCATCAATTTCGAAAACAAGTACATTTGTATAGCTGTATTGATTGCCTGTAATGACAATAAATTTTTCTAATAGCTGTAGGGATTTGACAGGGTCATCATCGCCACGAAATTTAGCTGCTAGCTCCTTCATGGCCAATAACATTAACTTTGCAATCGAATTGGCATCTTTTTTTTCTGCTTTTCTAATCATCTAGAAATCCATCTTTACACCATAACCTAACCTAAACATTTTATAGAAAGGTGTACTTGTTCTATTTTTAAACCAACTTAAAGCATATAGGTCATTTGTGTTTGCTTCTGCGAAGATACTGAGCGATTTAATTTTTGACTCAGGTTTACTTAGAATCTTTGCTTCTGCACCAACACCCAAATGTATACGTAAAGCCGATGACCAAAAATAATAGCCTTCACGGTATTGTGGTTTTTCAAATTTAAAGTCAAAGTTTTGACCTAACGTATAGGATGGAAAGAAAACTGGATTAAAAGGGTAAATGATAACTTTATCTTTTACTTTAAATTTCCATGGTTTGTATTGGAATTTTACTGCTACAATTGTTAATTCTCCGCCTAAACTTTCTGGTACATAACCGATATGGGCACTAAGTGCAGCTTTTTCGTGGAAGAGGTTATATCCTGCACCAGCACTTAAAAAACCAATACTTCCAGCATACTGTAAATTTACATAATCTGGGACCATCTTCTTCCAGAAGGTTTCTTGAGCGAACAGTTGACTTGAGAAGGATAGGGTAATAATGATGCTAAAAATTGATCTCTTGAGCATTAATTTGGCCATTTTTAATTTCAATTATTGTATAAGCTCTGTTAACTATTGCGTTGGTTACCAAAAAAGGAACGCCACTTGATCCATTTTGATAATAGGTTTTCAAATTATCATGACGATGGGAATGGATTGATGCAATCAATCCTGGGGTCTGATTGAAAAGCGTTTGGTAAGGAGTGACCAAAGCAGGGTCAAAATCTCCGTCAATTGGAGGAACATGAGAAATGGCAACTAGATTGGTAATGCCTGCATCTAAGGTCAAATTGCTTTTAAGCCATTTTAAATTAGGGGTTGACCCATCAAAATCATATTCCCTTCCATTGGTATCATGACAAACAAATTTAATACCTGCATAATTGAATGTGAAGTTTAGTGGACCAAACATTCTTTCGTAGACAGCTCTGCCATTTGCTACTAAATCGTGGTTTCCAATTACGCTAATATATGGGACATTTAATCGCTCGTATATTTTATAAATCCCTTCAAATTCTGCGACTAATCCAAAATCTGAGATGTCTCCATTTAAGATAACAAAGTCAATGTCGTTTCTTGCGTTTACATGATCTACGAAGAGTTTTGATTCCGCATAACTTCTTTGTGTGTCGCCGGATATCACAAATTTTATTGTAGATCCAGCGGCTTTAGGTTGAAGCAAACTGATTTCTTTGGCATTGACAGCTTTTGGTGTATTACTGCCGAAAACTTGGTTTGGACTATATTCGTCTGAGTTACAGGATAAACAGAAAAAAATGAATAGGTAAAAAGGTAAGAGTTTCTTCATGGATTAAATAAACAACAATATTGCTTAAAAAGTTCATGAAATAAATCTTTTAAATGTCAGATAAACTAAAAGTTTCTTTTAGTCTGATGCCCTTTTCGGTTAGTTGAACTGTGCAGCATTCATGAACAGGGTCATGTTCCAGGTATAAAATATATTCGTTAGTGGCCGCTTCTTCCAAGAATTCTTTTTTCTCTTTTAGTGTTTGTAGGGGAAACATGTCATAAGCCATTACATAGGGAAGTGGAATATGTCCCACGGATGGTAGTAAATCAGCCATATATACGATTGTTTTTCCTTTATAATTGAGTTGAGGCAACATCATAGCGTCCGTATGGCCAAATGCAAGACGAATTTTAAAGTCTTCATGGAAAACAACACTATTCTGAGCGGGAATAAATCGAAGTTGTCCACTTTCTTTTATAGGTAATATATTTTCTTTTAAGAATGAAGCTTTTTCTCTAGCATTAGGTTCCACTGCCCAGTCCCAATGTTGTTGATTGGTCCAATACAAGGCGTTTTTAAATGCTGGTACAAATTTATCACCAAATCGTTCAATTGAGCCTCCACAATGATCAAAATGAAGATGGGTCAAAAAAACATCTGTGATGTCTGCTTTGTTAAAGCCATGTGCGGCAAGTGAAAGATCTAAGGTATCATTACCATGAAGGTAATAGTGGCCCATGAATTTATCATCTTGCTTACTTCCAATTCCGTTGTCGACTAAGATTAAACGGCCACCATCTTCAATTAACAAACAGCGCATTGCCCAAGTGCACATGTTATTGGCATCTGCAGGATTTGTTTTTTGCCATATAGATTTAGGTACGACACCGAACATTGCACCTCCGTCTAATTTAAATAAGCCTGTATTAATGGTATATAATTTCATCTGTTGTTGTATTAGTACTAGACCAACGTCCGTTTTTCAAATGTAAAAAATAATGGTATTATGTAGTAAGATTGACGGTAAGAAATATAATATAGGTAAATGGTAGGTAAATGGTAGGTATATGGTAGGTATATGGTAGGTAAATGGAAGGTGTATGAAAGTAACAAAGCAAAAAGCCCGATGAAATTATCCATCGGGCTTACTATGACATTGGGTTTTTTATGTTTTAAAGGTGAATTACTTCTCCATAAGCATCAGCAGCAGCTTCCATAATAGCTTCGCTCATGGTAGGGTGAGGATGTACAGATTTGATCATTTCATGACCAGTTGTTTCTAATTTACGAGCTACAACAATTTCTGCAATCATTTCTGTAACATTGGCGCCGATCATGTGCGCACCTAATAGCTCTCCATATTTAGCATCGAAGATCAATTTTACGAAACCATCTTTTGCACCTGCAGCACTTGCTTTGCCAGAAGCAGAAAAAGGAAATTTTCCAATTTTTAATTCATAACCAGCTGCTTTGGCTGCTTTTTCTGTATAACCTACAGAAGCAATTTCTGGTGTACAATAAGTACATCCTGGGATGTTGTTATAATCTAACGGTTCAACATGTTGACCTGCAATTTTTTCTACACAAATAATTCCTTCTGCTGAGGCCACATGCGCTAAAGATTGTCCGCCTACAACGTCACCAATTGCATAATAACCTTTTACCGAAGTATTATAGAATTCATCAACAACAATTTTGCCTTTTTCAGTTTTGATACCTGTTTCTTCTAAGCCAATGTTTTCGATGTTAGCTACTACACCAGCCGCTGAAAGGACAATGTCACATTCGATGGTCTGCATTCCTGAAGCAGTTTTAACCTGAACCTTGCAGCCGTTTCCGCTTGTATCAACGGACTCAACACTAGAAGAGGTCATGATTTCTATACCAGTTTTTTTAAGGCTGCGTAACAATTGTTTTGATACGTCTTCATCTTCAACAGGGACTACATTTTCCATGAATTCGACGATGGTAACTTTTGTACCCATTGTAGCATAGAAGTAGGCGAACTCAACGCCAATAGCTCCTGATCCAACTACAACCATAGATTTTGGCTGTTCTGGTAAAACCATTGCCTGGCGATAGCCAATTATTTTTTTGCCATCTTGTTTCAAGTTAGGTAATTCTCTAGAACGGGCTCCAGTGGCGATTACTATATTTTTTGCTGTGATTTCTTTTTGTGTTCCATCGGCAGCCTTAACTTCTACTTTATTACCGGCTTTTACTTTTCCGGTACCCATGATCACTTCAATTTTGTTCTTTTTCATTAGAAACTGAACACCTTTACTCATGCCATCGGCAACACCACGACTACGTTTAATTACAGCTGCAAAATCTGCTGTGGCTTCTGGTGCATTGATACCATAGTCAGCTGCATGGTTGATGTATTCAAAAACTTGCGCGCTTTTTAATAGGGCTTTTGTAGGGATACATCCCCAATTAAGGCAAATACCACCTAAAGATTCGCGTTCTACAATTGCTGTTTTTAAACCCAACTGAGAAGCTCTTATTGCAGTTACATATCCGCCTGGACCGCTGCCTATAACAATTAAATCGTAGTTCATATCTTTTTTGAAAAGGAAAATTTACTGAATAATGCGCCAAAAATAAAAAAAATGTTGGTTAAAATAGGGTTAAAGATTTTTGATGTTAGCGTTTTGACATAAATAGGTCATTTGCCTGTGAATTATTCTTGATAAGCGTAAAAATGATAAAAATTCAAGAGATTGATAAACTGATAGTTATAGTTGCTAACCTTTATGTTAACTGTTGATAAGTTTTCTGATAATTAATAATTATTTAACATTGGAAATGAACATCAGAATAAAATAAATATTTACATTTGCAGCGATATTTTAACATATCTTAACAAAACAGAAAAATAATTAAAGGAGTATGAGAAAATCTTTACTATTAAAAATTGTTGTAATTGTCTTGGCTTTTGTAGGTTTTATCTCGGCTGCTAATGCCCAGGTTACTACAACTTCATTGACAGGTACGATCAAAGACTCAAAGGAGACTTTGCCTGGTGCTAGCGTAAAAGCTACCCATACGCCTACCGGAACGGTATATGGCGTTACTACCAACGCTGATGGTCGCTATACGATTGGCGGAATGCGTGTTGGTGGTCCTTACACCATCGAAGTGAGTTTTGTAGGTTACAAGTCACAGAAATTTGAAGATGTTACCTTGAAATTGGGCGAGCCTTTTGTGTTAAATTTAACGCTGGCAGACAATAGCTCAACTTTAGCTACGGTAAACATTGTTGGTTCTGGATCGAACCCAATTTTAAACTCTAACAAAAGCGGTGCAAATACTGTTGTTAGCAGAGCACAAATCCAATCTTTACCAACAATCACACGTAGTGTAAACGATATTACTCGTTTAACACCACAGGCGAATGGTACTAGCATTGGTGGTGGTAACTACCGTTCAAACAACTTCAGTGTTGACGGTGCTAACTACAACAATCAGTTTGGTATTGGTTCAAACATTCCTGCTGGTGGTTCTCCGATTTCTATTGATGCATTAGAGCAGATCTCAATTAACGTAACCCCATACGATGTTCGCCAGTCAGGTTTCACTGGTGGATCGGTAAATGCAGTAACTAGATCAGGAACGAACAATTTTTTTGGTAACGCATTCTATACTATGCGCGGTGATGATCAGCAAGGTCGTAAGATTGGTGATTACACTGTCAAAAATTTACAGCGTTTAGATGAAAAAAATTACGGTGCTAGTTTTGGTGGACCAATTATAAAGGATAAATTGTTTTTCTTTTTAAACTATGAAAGAAAAACCACTACATCACCTTTTACTACTAAAATCGCATCAACTCCTAGCGCTCCTTTCGGATCGTTAAGTTATATTGCTAGACCATCAGAGACTTATTTGAATAATGTTAAATCATTTATGCTTTCAAAATATGGTTATGATGCAGGTGAATACCAAGGTTATCAATCTGAATCTGAAAACGAAAAAATGTTTGCGCGTTTAGATTGGAACATTTCAAAAAATCATCGTTTTAGCATCCGTTACAACCAAGTAGAGAGTGTTTCCCCTAGTTATGTAAGTAATTCTACTTCTGGTTCAAATGTAACTTTTTCTACTGCAAACAATAGGGTTTCGAATACTGCATTGTCATTTGCGAATTCTAACTACTATCAAGAAGCTAACCTATATTCTGCAACAGCTGAGTTAAACTCATCATTTGGCAGTAAGGTTACGAATACATTGAGAGCATCTTATTCTCATCAGAATGACCCAAGAAGATCAGACAGTTCTCCTTTTCCGCTAATTGATTTCTTAGACGGAAATGCAGCTAGTCCAGGTGTTCCGGCCAAAACCGGTACTGCAGTAATGACCACAGTTGGTTATGAGCCGTTTACTTATGGTAACTTAAGAGATGTTACTTCTTATACCTTCGGTGATGATTTGAGTATTGCATTAGGCAAACACAACTTAACAGCTGGTGTACAAGCAGAATTTTCTACCACTAAAAATGGTTTCCAACGTTTTGGTACAGGTTATTATACCTTTAACTCATTCGAAGAGTTTGTAGCTGGTGCTAAACCAACTAACTATGCAGTAACTTATTCATTTAATGCAGATGGTTCTCAGGCTTTCCCAAGCTTTAAATTTGCTCAGTATTCTGCATATATCCAAGATGAATTTACCATTTCAAATCGTTTAAAATTAACTGCTGGTTTAAGGGTTGAACAACCTAGATACCCAGATGTAAGTGAAATTAAAACAAGTGCCATTGTAGCTGCACAGACGTTTGCAAATGGAAAAGTTAACACAGGTGATTTGCCTGAAACTAGATTAGCTTACTCTCCAAGATTTGGCTTTAACTGGGATGTTAATGGCGACCGTTCGTTACAAGTTAGAGGTGGTACAGGTATCTTTACCGGTCGTATTCCTTTCGTTTGGATCGTTTCTCAATCTGGTGATGCAGGAACATTACAATATACACAATACTATAACGGTGTTGCCAATACACCAAATTTCAGTCCTAACATTGCACCAAATTTAACTGCCCCGCCTTTAGGGCCAGGTGTAACCATTCCTGGAACAGTAAGTTCATTATCTACTGACCTGAAATTTCCTCAAACTTGGAAATCTAGTTTAGCTGTTGACGTTAAGTTACCATGGGGTATCGTTGGTACTTTAGAAGGTATCTACGGAAGAGATCTAAACATTGCAGTTGCTAAAAATGTGAACTTAAAAGATCCTGTAGTTACTAATATTGCTGGTTATCCAGATAATAGACCATTGTTTGCTAACTCAACTAATGGCAGACAGTTTGTAAATACAGATACGAGAGGTCAAATTCTTGCTACTGGAACTCAGGCTGTAAACGTTGTTCAGATGTTTAATGCTGAAGGCGGTTATAATTGGACTGCTACAGCTCAATTGAGTAAACAATTTAACCATGGTTTGGCATTAATGGTTGCTTATACGAAAGCAGATCAACGTAACTTCGGAGATGGAGGTGGTGATCAGTTATTGAACTTATGGTCAATTCCTCAAACAGCTGGAGATTCTAATATCCCAACTTTGAGCTACTCAAACAACTTAAACACTGATCGTGTAATTGCTTCTGTATCATATAGAAAAGAGTATTTCAAAAACTTAGCAACTTCATTCTCACTATTCTATGAGGGTGCGCCACAGGGCAGATTCTCTTATACCTACAATACAGATTATAACAGAGATGGTCAATTTAACGATTTGATCTATATTCCAAAAGATGCTTCTGAATATAACTTCGTACCTGTTCCTGCCAACACTACAGGTTACAGAGCTTCTGGTTACACTGCTGATGAACAAAGAGATATCTTCAATGCTTATATGGCAGCAGATGAATACTTAGATTCACACAGAGGTGAATACGCTCGTCGTAATGCAGCTAAATTACCTTGGAGAAACCAAGTTGATTTTAGGTTGACACAAGAAATCTTCAAAAATGTTGGCAAAAATAAAAACGCTGTTCAGTTTTCTGTTGATATCTTTAACGTGGGTAATATGTTGAACAAAAACTGGGGCAATGTTAATTTTGTGAACAATTCACAGATTTTGACAGTTACTAATGCACCTCTTGTAAATGCAACTACTAAGCCTACTTTCAGAATCAGCCCAGCAAATGGTGATATCGTAAGGGAAACATTTGGAACTACCCAAACTGTCGCTTCTACGTTTTACATGCAATTTGGTTTACGTTACAACTTTAACTAATCCATCTTAGTCAAAAAATTAATCCCCTTATCATTGTTTGATAAGGGGATTTTTTGTGCATTCTATGGTACTATGTGGTCAGTTTTAACTTAGGAGATCTTCTATTCAAAAGAGAGGTTGCTTATTCCTTAATGACCATGTGGATCATAAATGCTTGTCTTTTGCAATGACTAGCAAACTCCAGGATTAAATTAAAGCAAGTTTAGGTTCAAACAAAAAAAGCCCAGAAATATCTGAGCCTTTTATATATAATCTTATGCTTTTAATTATAGATAAATTCTCCAAATTCACTTGTTAACGTAACCTGTTTTTTTCCTGTTTCAACCCTGCCTATAACCTGCGCAGCAATATTAAAGCTTTTAGCAATAGCAATGATGTCATCAGCGATTGCTTGAGGGACGTATAGCTCCATTCTATGGCCCATATTGAACACTTTGTACATTTCTGACCATGCAGTGCCAGATTGATCTTGGATGAGCTTAAAAAGCGGCGGAATAGGGAAGAGGTTGTCTTTTATCACATGTACATCATCATTGATGAAGTGCAATACTTTGGTTTGTGCTCCACCACTGCAATGTACCAGTCCATGAATTTCTTTTCTATAAGAATCCAATATCTTCTTGATTACTGGTGCGTAAGTGCGTGTAGGAGAAAGAACTAACTTACCAGCAGAAATTGTCTTTCCGTCCCCAATTTCAACTTGATCGGTTAAACTTTTCCCTCCTGAAAATACAAGGTCAAATGGAACCGCTGGATCGAAGCTTTCCGGATAGCTGCTTGCAACAGACTTGTTAAAAACGTCATGGCGGGCAGAGGTTAATCCATTTGAGCCCATACCACCGTTATACTCGGTTTCATAGCTGGCTTGTCCATAAGATGCCAGACCTACAATTACATCTCCATCTTGAATAGTATGGTTACTGATTACCTCCTTACGTTTGATCCGGCAGGTTACTGTAGAATCTACAATAATCGTTCTTACCAAGTCGCCAACATCGGCAGTTTCACCACCAGTTGAATAGATGGAAATCCCTTGTTCCCTCAATTCGGCTAAGATTTCTTCGGTACCGTTAATAATTGCTGCAATTACTTCTCCAGGAATTAGGTTTTTATTTCTTCCTATGGTAGATGACAATAGAATGTTTTCGGTAGCACCAACACAGATTAAATCATCCAAATTCATGATGATCGCATCTTGTGCAATGCCTTTCCAAACAGAGATATCGCCAGTTTCTTTCCAATAGGTATAGGCCAAGGAAGATTTGGTACCTGCTCCGTCTGCATGCATGATGTTGCAATAGGTTTCGTCATTTCCTAAAATATCAGGGATAATTTTGCAAAATGCCTGAGGGAAAATACCCTTGTCAATGTTTTTTATTGCTGCATGAACATCTTCTTTCGATGCTGAAACGCCACGTTGGTTGTACCTATTGTCACTCATTGTGCAAAGATAAGATTTTAAGGTCAAAGACTAAAGTCAATGTGTGGTTCGTTGGTTGAAAGGTTTGTTTGTTGAAATGTTGAAAGGTTCATTGGTTTATTAGGTCAAATGTTCATTTTGCGAATTGAATAGGTTAGGGTGATTTCTTCGTTAAAAATAATTTCGATTGACCCTATTTAAGTTGTGAATTTGTGGGCATAAAAAAAGGCGTTCCGAATTTAATCGTAAACGCCTTTAACCTTAAAAAGACTAATATTTATTTTAAAAAAAGTAATTCCCTGAATTTAGGTAATGGCCAAACGCTATCATCTACAATTTGCTCTAATTTATCAGTATGGTAACGAATAGTATCAAAATATACTTTTACTTTTTCGTCATAGCTGATAGATTTATCACGTGTATCTTCAACAGCATTAGCTACTTTACGTTCTTCTAACATCGCATCAATATTAGTTTTGATGATGCCAATGTGCTCTGAAAGCGTGCTGATAATCGCTAATGGAGTTGCAATTGCTTCTTTGCTTAAACCAAGCTCTTTTAAGCCTTTTGCATTTTCTAATAAAGTATTTTGATAAGCAATTGCAGCTGGTAAAATCTGACTATTGGTAATTTCGCCCATTACACGTGCTTCGATCTGCAGTTTTTTGTAGAAACTTTCTAATAAGATCTCATGACGAGCGTGTAATTCGCGTTTGCTGAAGATGTTTGTTTTAGTAAACAACTCAGTTGATTTATCGCTTACATAAGCATCTAAAGCTTTAGGCGTAGTTTTGATGTTAGACAAGCCACGTTTTGCTGCCTCATCTGCCCACTCTTGGCTATAACCATTGCCTTCGAAACGGATATCTTTAGATTCTTTGATGTATTTTTTGATCACTGTTAGTAAGGCCAAATCTTTTTTGTCGCCTTTTTTGATCAATTTATCTACGTCTGCTTTGAATTTAACCAATTGATCAGCAACGATCGCATTCAAAACTGTCATTGGTGCAGAAGAGTTAGCTGATGAACCTACTGCTCTTAACTCAAATTTATTACCTGTGAAAGCAAATGGAGAAGTACGGTTACGATCAGTATTGTCTAATAGAATTTGAGGGATTTTAGGGATACCCAACCAAAGACCATTATCTTCTTTAATTTTTTTGCTGATACGTGAATGCTCGATCTCATCTAAGATCTCATCTAATTGCTGACCTAAGAAGATAGAGATGATAGCAGGTGGGGCCTCGTTAGCACCTAAACGGTGATCGTTGCTTACTGAAGTAATACTAGCTCTCAATAAATCTGCGTGCTCATAAACCGCTTTAATTGTGTTTACAAAGAAAGCCAGGAACATCAAATTGTTTTTAGGTGTTTTACCTGGAGCCAATAAGTTTTTACCAGTATCGGTAATCAATGACCAGTTGTTGTGTTTTCCTGATCCGTTGATACCTGCGTAAGGTTTCTCGTGCAATAACACTTTGAAGTTATGTCTGCGCGCAACTTTTTCCATTAAATCCATCAACAATTGATTGTGGTCAATTGCTAAGTTGATTTCTTCATAGATAGGAGCACACTCAAATTGAGAAGGTGCAACCTCGTTGTGACGAGTTTTTAAAGGAATGCCTAACTTAAGGGCTTCGTTTTCGAAATCAACCATGTAAGCATAAACACGCTCAGGAATTGATCCGAAATAATGATCTTCTAATTGCTGTCCTTTTGCAGACATGTGTCCGAATAGGGTACGGCCAGTTAAAACTAAATCTGGACGTGCGTTATACAAAGCTAAATCAACCAAGAAATATTCTTGCTCGATACCTAAAGAGGCATTTACTTTGGTGATGCTTTTATCGAAATATTGACAAACATCAACTGCAGCTTTATCCATTGCAGCTAATGCTTTTAACAAAGGAGCTTTATAATCTAAAGCTTCTCCAGTGTAAGAAACAAATACTGTAGGGATACATAAAGTTTTTCCAGCTTTGCTTTCCATGATAAATGCAGGAGATGAAGGATCCCATGCAGTATAGCCACGTGCTTCGAAAGTGTTACGGATCCCTCCGTTAGGGAAGCTTGATGCATCTGGTTCTTGTTGTACCAAAGCACTACCAGCAAATTTCTCAATTGCTCCGTCGCCACTTGGCTCAAAAAACGAATCGTGCTTCTCTGCAGTTGAACCAGTTAACGGTTGAAACCAGTGTGTATAATGAGTAGCGCCTTTCCCCATTGCCCAAGTTTTCATAGCTGATGCAATTTGATTTGCGTCATCAGCATTGATTAACTCTCCCTGACCAATAGTTGAAATTAATTTTTCATAAACTTCTTTAGATAAGAAGTCTCTCATCTTTTTCTTATCAAAAACATTCGAACCGAAAAAATCAGAAATTTTAGACGAAGGTGCATGAACTTCTGGCGAAACTCTATTTTGCGCCTCTTTTAGAGCAATTGTTCTTAGACTTTTCATTGATTTGTTTAAATTTTATTCAAAAATAGAATTTTTTGTGGATTTTCTCAATCAATTTTTATTTTTTAAAGTAAAAAATTTGAAATGTTTTAATAAAATCAACTTTTTTTATTCGAAAGTCTTAAAACCGTATCAAAACCATTGCAAAAATAAATTTGAGATTCTTTTATGGAATTCGTTATTAACTAACATCATAGTTGAAAAAACCTAAACGTTATGCTAAACAACTCATCAAATTTATACGGTAGCGAGTGGCTCGCTCTCGTATTCAGCAACAGGAATAAAAATTATGGTGCTTATGTACTTCGTACACAGTCATCTAATATTTTATTGAAATCGTTAATGATTGTTGCCCCATTATTTATTTTTCTCTTTGTTGGTCCGATGATTTATGCTCAGCTGCACAAAGATATTGTGGAAGATAAGTCGGCAACAGTGGTGGAAGTTAAGTTTGCCGATCCTATTCACGAGCTGAAAAAAGAAGAGCCAAAAAAGGAAGAACCCGTAAAACCTGAGGCAGCTCCCTTGAAACAACAACAGCCAATAGAAACCGTTAAATTCACGGCCAATATCGCACTTGTAGAAAACCCTGCTGATGAAGCACCAACCGCAATAGATTTAGAAAATAAAGCCATTGGTAGTGTAACACAGGAAGGAGAAGCTTCAAAAGGCAATGCATTGCCGGCCAGTGAGGTAGTTGGAGGTAATGGAACTGCTTCTGACGGGGTGCCAGTAAGTACCACAGAGATTTATGAATCTGCAGGTGTAGAGGTCTATCCAGAATTCCCTGGTGGGATGGAAGCATGGTCAAAATTTATTCAGAAAAACCTAAGGTATCCTTATTCTGCTCAAGATAACGGTGTACAAGGTAAAGTATATTTAAGTTTTGTAGTTGAAAGAGATGGATCCATCAGTGATGTAAAAGTAGTTAAGGGAATTGGTTATGGTTGTGATGACGAGGCTGTTAGAGTGATCAAAAAATCACCAAAATGGAAAGCCGGTCAACAAAATAAACAAACCGTGAGGGTGCGTTATAACATGCCAATCAATTATACATTGACGCAATAGTAGTCGGGAAGTCGGGAAGTCCGGAAGACTATAGCTAGTGGGTTAGGAAGTCTGTAGTCCAAAGTCTGTATTGGCTTGGATTGCAGACTTTTCGATTAAATTTAAGCAGTAACTTATGGTGTAAATGGTTTGATGTAGGTCCAGCGTAGGTCCAGCATAGCTCCAGTGTAGCTGAAGGGTTGGAAGGTTGAAGGTTGGAAAGTTAGCTGTGCCAAAGGCCAATGTCATTATTTAAGGGAAGTTACGTTTTTGCGAGCTTTTCGCGAAGCAATCTCCTTGCTGCTGTAAGCGTCAAAACCGGCAAGGAGACTGCTTCGTACCTCGCAGAAACGAGGAAGTTATGGATGGAAAAGCTTAAATAATGACATTGGCCAAAGGCGTCCCATAGAAGACGTTCGTTCTTGAACTACTTTTTATGGATGAATGCTAAACAGCATATTGCAGTGCTACTTCATCCATCTTTCATACCACATTTGGAATTGTAGGATTAACCAAACTTTTTGTGCATAATATAGATTGCCGTTTTTATAGAAGTTATTTTTGATCCTTGTCACTTCTTTTACATCAAAAAGCTGGTGCTGATTGAGTAGTTCTGGTGAGAGATATTTTTCTACCAAAGGTTTAAAAACTGTTTTTAGCCAAGATTGAAGCGGAATGACGAAGCCTTTTTTTGGCTCATTCATCAGGTTTTTAGGGATATACTTGTTGGTGATCTTTTTTAATAAGTATTTCTGCTCACCATCTTTGATAAACCATTTTGGATCAAGGGTTGTAAGGTAGGCAATCAATTCTGTCTTTAAAATGGCATCTCTATTTTCAATGCCAAAATGCATAAAACAACGGTCACTTTTGAAAAGGATATTATTGGGTAGGTAATTGTGCAAATCGTAGATGAGCAAACCTTTAATTGTGGTTGCATTGCTCTTTTTAGGCTTGTCTGGTATAGGTTTGTCAATCAATAAACGATCTATTTCTCGCAACGTAAAACATGCATTTACTTCCAGGTATTTCCCCAATAGATCATCAGCCGCTAATATCTCACCTATTTTTGGGCGGGTTTTATTGATGATAGTGGTGATTGTATTTTTTAAGATCTTTGGAATTTTCTTTTCGCTCAATGCATTTAGCTTAATTGCCTTAGCATAGGTTCTGTAGCCGCCAAACAATTCATCGCCACCTTCGGCACCAAGCAAAACCTTAACTTCATTTTTGAGCTGTGCAGCAATAAAAATTAGCGGAATTGCTCCACTATCGCCAATTGGCTCATCAAAAACCTCCGGTAGTTGCTGCAGAATTTTAAAGGCCTCGTTTTTATCAAGATAAAACTCTTGGTGATTGGTTTTAAGGTGTTCGGCAATTTTCAGCGCCTGAGGTGCTTCATCCAGCTTTTCATCCTTAAAACCAACTGTAAATGTCTTGATCCGTTTGGATTGGTTTTTTTGTAGGATTGCAGCTACCGTTGCACTATCATATCCGCCACTCAATAGAGTGCCAACTGGCACATCTGCAAGGTTTCTTTTAAGGATTGACTCTGTCAGCAGCTCTTCAATTTTCAACAAAATCTCTTCTTCACTATGGTTATCTGAACTATCTTGTGGAATTTGCGGTCGCCATAAGGGCATGTCGTAACTATTGCCACTATGAATGTCGATAGTAGTAAGAATACCCTTTTTATGTCTCAGGATATCCTGATAAATAGTTTGGTCGCCGGTAAAGTAACCATGCCTAAAGTACGAAGCTATGGCGGTTTTATTGAGTTTTTTTTCTACGACAGGGAAGGTTAGCAATGCCCTAATTTCTGATGCAAAGGCATAAAATCCTTTTGTTTTATAGTAATAGATGGGCTTGGCGCCAATCTCATCCCTTAAAATTAATAGCTGATTTAATTTGCGGTCTAGCAGTGCGAATGCGAAAGAACCATCTAGTTTTTCGAATGACCTAATGCCCCACTTTTTATAACTCTCGAGAATGACTTCGGTATCGGTTAACGTAGAGAAAATAACACCATATTTAATTAGTGTTTGTCGAAGTTCGATGTAGTTGTAAATCGTGCCATTAAAGGTGATGCTATAATTGCCACAACTTGAGGTGAGTGGTTGTTGTGCTTTTTCGCTAGTGTCAATAACTGCTAAACGTTCATTGGCAATGCCTAAGGTATAATGTTCTTTTTTGTCGAATATAAATCCACTGCCATTACCTCCTCGGTGTTTAATAGCAGCAGATGCCTGCCTCATATTGAGCTCGTTAACGCTGTTATTGTGGTCTATAAAACCAGAAATTCCGCACATATTCGCTTAAAGTAGTTGTTGTACCACTTTGCTAGATTTACATTTTGATTAGTTGGCAACTTGTTAACCAAACATACCAAAAAATAGGTTCTGCTGCAAGGAGTTGAAAAAATGAACAAAATAAAAAGGAGCAAAGATGTTATGCCCTGCTCCTTGATTTTGTTATTTATATCTTGTGTTGCCTTAGGCTTTTTCTTCTAGCCATAATCTTGCATTGACAAAAGCTTCCATCCATGGTGAAACTTCGTCTTTACGTCCCTTTGGATAGTTTGCCCAATGCCATTGAAACAATGAGCGCTCAATGTGTGGCATCATCACTAAATGTCTGCCGCTTTCATCACACATCATTGCAGTATTGTAATCAGAGCCATTCGGACTAGCTGGATAAGTCTCATAAGCATATTTTGCTACGATCTGATATTCATTTTCTGCATATGGCAATTGAAATCTACCTTCACCATGTGATACCCAAACACCAAGTGTACTTCCTGCCAAGGTAGAAAGCATGACCGATTTGTTTTCGGCGATCGTTAGGGAAGTGAAAATACTTTCGTGTTTATGACTTGCATTATGCAGCATTTTTGGCTTATCTGTATGGTTTTTGTTGATCAGTCCCAATTCTACAAAGAGCTGACAGCCATTGCAAACACCAACTGATAGCGTGTCTTCCCGACCAAAGAATTTCTCTAGTGCAACTCTAGCTTTTTCGTTGTACAGGAATGCGCCTGCCCAACCTTTGGCTGATCCGAGTACATCTGAGTTAGAAAATCCACCAACGGCACCAATAAATTGAATGTCTTCTAAAGTTTCTCTTCCCGAAATAAGATCGGTCATGTGTACATCTTTTACATCAAAACCTGCCAAATACATAGCGTTGGCCAATTCGCGCTCAGAGTTACTTCCCTTTTCACGAATAATTGCAGCCTTGATCTTCGGTTTTGAAGCGTCGATTACAGGTTTTCTACCATCAAACTGTGCTGGGAAACTGTAGTTTAAAACATGGTTTTTATAATTGTCAAAGCGTTCTTTGGCCTTAACCTCACCACTTTGTTTCTGATCTAACAGGTAAGAAGTTTTGAACCAAACATCACGAAGATGATCAATGTCGAAGTTGAAATGCTCGTCATGGTTTTTCACAATTAGACTTGCTTCTGCAGTTACTTCACCAATTTTATGGAATTGGATGTTATTGCTTTCAAATACTTTTTCTACGCTGGCATCTGCCTGAAATACTAAGCCAATATTTTCTGAGAACAACAGTTTGATGCTATCTTTTTCGGCCAAAGCTGTTAAATCCAGGTTTGCACCCAAGCTGCGGTCTGCAAAGCAAAGCTCTAACAATGTGGTGATCAAGCCGCCGCTACCAATATCATGACCAGCACTGATTTTTTCATCCTTGATTAAGGACTGCATTACATTGAAAGTGTTTTTAAGTTGTGCCGCATCCTTAACATCAGGTGTTACCGTGCCAATTTTATTTAAGATCTGAGCAAAAGATGAACCGCCCAATTCATATTCGTCATTAGAAAGGTTGATGTAATAAATAGCGCCGCCATCTTTTTGAAGCACAGGCTCAACTACTTTTGTAATGTCGTTACAGTTACCTGCTGCAGAAATAATTACCGTTCCGGGAGCAATAACATCGCCTGTGGCATATTTCTGTTTCATGGAAAGCGAATCCTTTCCTGTTGGGATATTGATGCCAAGTTCGATGGCAAATGCTGAGCAGGCTTCCACAGCTTCGTACAATCTTGCATCTTCACCTTCATTTTTACATGCCCACATCCAGTTGGCAGATAGTGAAACACTTTTCAGACCATCTTTTAGCGGTGCCCAGACCAAGTTCGATAAGGATTCGGCAATGGCAATTCTGCTCCCTGCAGCAGCATCGATCAAGGCTGAAAGAGGTGCATGGCCGATAGAAGTAGCAATCCCTTCTTTACCGAGAAAATCTAGCGCCATTACGCCGCAATTGTTCAATGGCAACTGTAATGGTCCAGCACATTGTTGTTTGGCCACACGACCACCTACACAACGATCTACTTTATTGGTTAGCCAATCTTTACAGGCTACTGCTTCTAATTGTAATACCTGCTCTAAATAAGTAGTTAATTTCGCAGTGTCATAAACAACAGGCGCATATTTCCGATCTATTTTTTGATCCTCCATGATCACCTTTGGCGAGCTGCCGAACATGTCTTCTAGCGCTAGGTCCATCGGTTTAACACCAGTAGTTGCCGATTCGAAAGTGAATCGGTGATCACCAGTAACGTTACCAACAGTATACATTGGAGAACGTTCACGATCTGCGATTTTCTGCAAAGTACCAATATGTTCTTCGCTGATCACAAGTCCCATTCTTTCCTGAGATTCGTTCCCAATAATTTCTTTTGCCGAAAGTGTTGGATCCCCTACGGGAAGTTTATCTAAATCTATTTTACCACCAGTTTCTTCTACCAGTTCTGATAAACAGTTCAAGTGTCCGCCTGCACCATGATCATGGATAGAAACAATGGCATTATGATCGCTTTCTACCATTCCGCGCACTGCATTGGCTGCTCTTTTCTGCATTTCAGGGTTTGAACGTTGGATGGCATTTAATTCAATTCCAGTACCATGAGCGCCGGTATCTGCAGATGATACTGCTGCACCACCCATCCCAATTCTATAATTCTCACCACCTAAGATTACAATCTTATCGCCATCTTGTGGTTTATGCTTTTGTGCCTGGCTTGCTTTTCCATAACCAACACCACCAGCCAACATAATCACTTTATCGTAACCTAATTTATAGTTGTTTTCTTCGTGTTCGAAGGTCAGTACCGAGCCAGTAATTAATGGTTGGCCAAATTTATTTCCAAAATCAGTAGCACCATTTGATGCTTTGATCAGGATATCCATTGGTGTTTGATATAACCATTGTCTTTCTTCAACACCTTTCTCCCATGGGCGATTTTCTTCCAATCGGGATAAAGCGGTCATGTATACTGCGGTTCCTGCCAATGGCAAAGATCCTTGTCCGCCAGCTAACCTATCTCTAATTTCACCACCAGAGCCTGTTGCCGCACCATTAAAGGGCTCAACAGTAGTAGGGAAGTTGTGGGTTTCAGCCTTTAAAGATATGACCGATTCGAAGTCGCTTGTGGTATAATAATCAGGTTCGTCTGCTCTTTTTGGTGCAAACTGTTGTACAATAGGCCCCTTAATAAAAGCTACGTTATCTTTATAAGCAGAAACAATGTCGTTAGGGTTTTCTTCAGAAGTTTTACGGATCAGTTTGAACAATGAAGTTGGCTGTTCTACACCATCAATTACAAACTTGCCATTAAATATTTTATGACGACAATGCTCTGAGTTAACCTGAGAGAAACCAAATACTTCCGAGTCCGTCAAAGGCCTTTCTAGTTTTTTAGCTAATCCATCTAAATAGGCTACCTCTTCATCACTTAGGGATAACCCTTCTTGTTTATTATAGGCAGCGATATCAGTGATCTGCAAAATCGGCTCAGGCTTGATTGCTATCGTATAGATGTCCTGTGTTAATTGTTCATATTTTTGTGAGAGCATGGGGTCATAACCCGAGAAATCTTCAGTTACTTTCTGGAATTCCTCAATTCTGATGATGCCATGGATGTCCATGTTCTGGGTAATCTCTACCGCATTTGTGCTCCAAGGTGTAATCATCGCAGCGCGAGGACCTACAAAAAAACCACTCAAAGAAGTTTCATTCTGCAGCTTGGCGCCACCAAATAACCATTCAAGTTTTGTAATATCAGTTGCTGAAAGCGATTGTTCCGTTTGAAGGACAAAAACCGCATCGGATTGACTTAAGAAGAAATGAATCATGCTTGATTTTTTGAAGATGCAAATTTAGCGTTAAAATTTTAAAACTGCCATTTTTGCCCAGAATATATTCGTGTTTTGTTACATTTGGCAGATAGTATGGTTCAGTTGTTCATTAGTTCATTGGTTCAGTTGTTTTTTGGTTGAAAAGTTTGAATGTTGAAAAGTTTATTGGTTCAGTTGTTCATTAGTTCAATTGTTCATTAGCTCCCAGCCAGCACATCGCTATAACACACCCAGACTATGAACCATGAACCATTAACCATGAACTATTGACACGTCGCTATAACACACCCAGACTATGAACCATGAACCATCAACCATGAACTATTGACACGTCGCTATAACACACCCAGACTATGAACCATGAACCATCAACCATGAACTATTGACACATCGCTATAACAAACCCAGACCATGAACCATAAACCATGAACTATTGACACATCGCTATAACACACCCAGACCATGAACCATGAACCATCAACCATGAACTATTGACACATCGCTATAACACACCCAGACTATGAACCATGAACCATCAACCATCAACTACCAACCCATGTTCAACAAAATTCACCACATCGCTATTATTTCTTCCAATTACGAAATATCAAAAGACTTTTATGTTAATAAATTAGGTTTTACGGTTTTGGGGGAGGTTTATCGTGCGGAAAGGAAATCATACAAATTAGATTTGGCATTAAATGGCCATTACCAGATTGAATTGTTTTCCTTTGAAAATCCTGTTCCCCGTCCTTCTAGGCCTGAGGCTGCCGGATTGAGGCATTTGGCTTTTGAGGTTAATGACGTTGAAGAAGTAATCGCCATCCTTAATCAAAAGGGAATTGAGACCGAGCCAATCAGATCTGATGAGTTTACCGGAAAGAAATTTACTTTTTTTATGGATCCGGATGGTTTGCCCTTAGAAATCTACGAGGCCAATAAATGAGTATCTTCAAGTTTAAACAGTTTGAGGTAGACCAAAGTGCTTGCGCCATGAAAATCAATACTGATGGCGTTTTATTAGCGGCAATGGTTGAAAATGGACAGCCAAAACATATCCTTGATATTGGAACGGGAACTGGTGTAATTGCACTCATGTTGGCGCAACGTTTTGAATATGCAAAGGTACATGCCGTAGAAATAGATACTGAGGCTGCGGCTACGGCAACCAAGAATTTTCAGCTGTCAATATTCAAAGATCGGTTAACCTGTGATCCTATTGCGATCGAAGACTTTAATCCTACCCAAAAATTTGATTTGATAGTAAGCAATCCGCCTTTTTTTGTGAATGATCTTAAAAACGCCGAAGAGAAAAAGGGGATAGCACGTCATGCGAGCGAAGTCTTTTTTGAAGAACTGATGGCAAAAGTAAATGCGCTGCTAACTGAAGATGGTCTGTTTTGGATCATTTTGCCCATTAAGCAGGCGGAAGATCTTGTTGAAATAGCAAGTACTTATGGTTTGTTACGCGCTAAGCAGATTAATTTACATTCTGATGTTTCCAAACCAACGTTTAGGCAAGTTTTGTGTCTGAGTAGGAGGGCTTCTCCCGTTGAAATCAAAGACTTTTATATTTACGAAAGTGAAAAGGTATATACCGCGGAATATAAAGAGGTTTTGAAGGATTTCTTTTTGGGGTATTAGAAGAGAGATTTGAGATGTGAGGTTTGAGATGTGAGATTTGAGATGAAAGATTAAGGATAAAAGATCAAAGACTGGGTGCATATGCTATCGTTCATGAGGTAATGGTTACAACATTATAAGTAAGCTTTGTTGTTAGTTTTTCATTTCTACTTTCTCTTCAATATTTTGTCATTTATGGTGTTTTTGTCCTTCCGACGAAGGAGGAATCTATCGGTATGAACCCTTTCCGTAGATTTCGTCCTTTCGGTATAAACATCCAATCTAGTGACTGTTAGCCATCAGCTATTGGTCAGGCTTTATTTAATGCTATAAACATCCAAGCCATTAGCTATTGACCATCGACCATTGACACTATGAATCTAAGCTAATACCAACCTTATAGCTACCTCGAAGCTACCTTAAAGCTAGCTCGAAGCTACACCTTACCTAAGTAGTGCGATTTACAAGTATGAATCCAGAGCTTTAAGCCTTAGTCTTTAAGCTTTTGGCTTTAGTCTTTAAGCTCTAATTCCTTATCTTTAGCACAATGAAAAAAATAGGCTTACTTTCCGATACACATAGTTTTTTAGATGATGCCGTTTATAAATATTTTGATGATTGCGATGAAATATGGCATGCTGGCGATTTTGGTGATGGAGTCGCAGAACCATTGGCAGCCTTCAAGCCCTTGCGTGGGGTATATGGGAATATTGATGGAAAAGACATTCGGTCTTCCTTCCCGGAGCATTTAAGGTTCAAGTGCGAAGAGGTGGATGTATGGATGACCCATATCGGTGGTTATCCGAACCATTATGCGCCCTCCGTAAAAAAAGAAATTTACACTAAGCCTCCGATGCTTTTTATCAGCGGACATTCGCATATCTTAAAAGTGATTTATGATGAAAAAATAAAATGTTTGCATATTAATCCAGGTGCTGCAGGAAAACATGGTTGGCATAAAGTGAGAACTTTGATTCGTTTTTGCATTTCAGAAGAAAAAATTCATACCTTAGACGCCATAGAACTCGGTAATAGATAATGTAAAAAATACACTAAGTAGATATGTCAGGAATAAAAACGCTCGGTCAATTCATCATAGAGAAACAAGCAGATTTCTCTTACGCAAAAGGGGAACTTTCAAGATTATTAAGGGACATCGGCATTGCCGCCAAAATTGTAAACCGCGAAGTAAATAAAGCAGGTTTAGTTGATATTTTGGGAGATGCGGGAACCATCAACATTCAAGGTGAAGGTCAGAAAAAACTAGATGTGTTTGCAAATGAGCAATTTATATCCGCTTTAACAAGTGGAGGTGAATGTTGTATCGTAGCCACGGAAGAGGAAGATGAATTTGTACCCATCGATTCTCCAGTATCTAAAAATGCAAAATACATTGTATGTATAGACCCTTTGGATGGATCTTCGAACATTGATGTAAACGTTGGCGTTGGTACCATCTTTTCTATTTATCGTCGTAAATCGACAGACGGAGATGCCACAATTGCGGATGTACTTCAGAAAGGAACAGAGCAGGTTGCCGCTGGATATATTGTATTTGGTTCATCTACAATGTTGGTATATACGACCGGTAAAGGCGTTAATGGTTTTACATTGGATCCGTCTATAGGCGAATTCTGTTTGTCGCACCCTAATATTAAGATTCCTGATGATGGGATTATCTATTCTATCAATGAAGGTAACTATGTTCATTTCCCGGAAGGAGTTAAAAAGTACCTGAAATATGCACAGGTAGAAGATGCGGCTACCAACCGTCCGTATACCTCAAGATATATTGGTTCTATGGTGGCTGATATTCACAGAAACCTGATCAAAGGTGGTATCTACATGTATCCAACTACTGCAGCCTCACCAAATGGGAAGTTAAGGTTGTTATATGAATGTAATCCGATGGCTTTTATTATTGAGCAGGCCGGTGGTATTGCATCAGATGGTTTGAACAGAATTTTAGATATTGAGCCTAACGAACTGCACCAACGAACTTCCATCTTTATTGGATCTCCAAAGATGGTCAGATTGGCAGAGTCGATGATGGCAGAATTTTCTCCAGTTAGGCCTTTGCAGGCCATAGCTGCAGATGAGAAACTGTCAGAATTGGGCGTGGTTGGTGGAATTGATTAGTTAGTTAATTGGTTCAGTGGCTCATTGGTCTGGGTGTATTATAGCGATGTGCAAATAGGATTATTCCGGAATTAAGACCTGGCACTTCTTTCTGCTGGCACTATTATTGCCAATAATTTGATATACGTATCAAGCGCATCTTCATTTTAATTAGAAAGGAAAATAAGAATATGAATACTGAAAAGGCTGTACTTGCTGGCGGATGTTTTTGGGGCGTTGAGGAACTTTTCCGTCATTACCCTGGTGTGGTCTCAACTGTGGTAGGATATACTGGTGGTGACGTTCCTAATGCTACCTACCGTAATCATGGTACACATGCAGAAGCTATTGAAATTACATTTGATCCGGAAAAACTATCGTACCGTAAGCTGCTTGAATATTTCTTCCAGATCCACAATCCTACTACTCGGAATAGACAGGGCAATGATATTGGTACTTCCTATCGTTCGGCCATATTTTATGTAGATGAAACACAACGTGAAACTGCAAAAGAACTGATCGCTGAGATGGAAGCATCAGGTAAATGGCCAGGCACTATTGTTACGGAAATTGTACCAGAAACCGATTTTTGGAATGCCGAAGAAGAACACCAGGATTACCTACAGAAAATTCCCTACGGTTATACCTGTCACTTTGAAAGACCGGAGTGGAAGCTTTAGTTGGTTGATGGTTCATAGTTCATGGTTCATGGATTGGGTGTGTTATAGCGAGAGCCTGTATTAATGGATGGGTGTCAAAGGCATCCTGTTGGGAATGGTCACTGGATCATTTGTTCAGCAGTTTATTAGTCAATGTGTTTTCGGTACGAAGCAATTCAAGATGGAGTTTACAAAGTCTATGAAGGTTTTAAGCATCCAGACAATTAACTATGAACCATGAACTATGAACCAACCTCCACTTAGCCCCTTTCCGCTTCAAAAAAAACATCTACTCCCATTTCGCTACGGTTTTGGGAAGCTGCAACAGCCAAACGATCACAGCGTTCATTTTCTGGATGTTCATTATGCCCCTTGATCCAGATGAACCTAATCTGATGGATTTTATGTAAGGCGAGGTACTGGATCCAAAGATCCTTGTTCTTTTTGTCTTTAAATCCCTTCTGCACCCAACCAAATACCCATTTCTTTTCTACAGAGTCTACAACATACTTAGAGTCAGAATAAATGGTTACCTGCTGACCTGGTTTTTTAATAGCTTTTAATCCTTCTATTACCGCCAATAGTTCCATTCTGTTATTGGTAGTGAGCCTAAAGCCACCACTTAACTCTTTATAATGGGCACCGGCACGTAAAATTACACCATAACCACCTGGACCAGGATTTCCGCTTGCTGCACCATCTGTATAAATTTCGATCATAAACATGGCAAAGCTAAGTTTTTGGGCGCTATATTCCATGTGAAGTTAAAATGTGGAAGGGCTATTAAAATTAAAATGCTTGGTTTTTAGCAAATTAAAATAAAGTGCCAGTAGAATTTTCAAAAAAATTTGATTAAGCGCATAAAAGTCGTACTTTTGTTGCTCTGAAAAAAACATGGTGGTTTTAGCTCAGTTGGTTAGAGCATCGGTTTGTGGTACCGAGGGTCGTGGGTTCGAGCCCCATATTCCACCCATAGTTTAAAAGCAGTTCTGAAAAGAGCTGCTTTTTTTGTTAAATTGTTTATTTCCAGTTATTTAATGTGTTTAGTATTTTGAAAAGTGATTCGATGTTTTGATGTCAAAAACAAAGATATTTTAAAAAATGCCTTTTTGGATTAATAGTGCTTGATTTTTTTGTTCGAGCCCCGTTATGGAGCTGTCTCATAACCCATTTTTGTCGGGAGCAAAAAAAACCTTTTTGATTTAATTCTAATTCTCTGTTTTTATGGTCAAACTGTTTTAATTCAATTAATTGAAAGGGCTAGGGTAGTCTTCGTAATTTATATTTTAAGTTCATTTTTGGTTAATTTGATTTATTTTTATTTACTTTTGTAAATGATTGTGTACTGGCATCATATATGTTCGTATTTTAAACACAAAATTGTATAAGCCATGTTAATGACTAGATCGGATATTGTTGCACTTAAAGACCTTTCCTCTGCAAGGGAATTGGTGCCTTTCGATTCTATACCTGCTATTTTCCAGGATGATTTTCAAATGTATATCTTTGGAAAGACCATTGTAAAGGATGCATGCAATAGGCGCTTTGCCTATCCTTCGGACATTCGTAAATGGGTTCGTGTGCTGGTTACCAAATACAAGGACTAACATGCCTAGGCTTTTTTTGGAGAGGTTCAATACAGCACTTGCTGTATTTGGGCAACGATTCCCCAGACCTAACTGGGATCAGAAATTCAAAGATGACCTAATCAATGATTACTCTTTTTTTTCATCAAGGATCGAAGATCCAAAGCTGGAATACGGGGATACCATCCGTTTTCTTAATAACGAGTATGTTAACAAAGAGAAATTGTCTAGTTTTCTTCAATTGGAGGATCATAGGAAAATACTGGCTAATATAGTCGAGCGGTACAATGAGTTCAATTTGTCTGAAGAGCTAATCAAGGATATTCATCGAGATCTTATGGGAAGTGACTTGTCATGGAATGGCGATTACCACCCAAATCTTGTTGGTAATTATCGAAATTTTCCGGTTTCAGGGTCAAGAGAACCTTTTTTTCCTGATAAGGATTATGCACCGCACTATAATCTGGATATCATTATGTCGAGCCATATGGAATTTTTCACAAGAGCATTTGACAGGGTTGACAATAGTAATGATAATAACCATATGCTCACAGCATTAGCTTATTTTCATAATAAGTTTCTTAATTATATCCACCCTTTTGCAGATGGTAACGGCAGGGTATGCAGAATAATTATGGGTACAGTGATGATGAAACATGGCTGCCCTCCGATTTTTCCGGCAATCAAAACACAAGAGGATATGATAGGATACATTAATACCATTGTAGCCTGTGAGCAACAAAATTCTGATCTACCGCTTGTAGAATTTTTAGCCAATGGTATGTCCGAATACTTGGAAGCAAGGCTCGGGGCTATATTGTAAAAGAACTTGAGGGTTTATTTACACGGATACGCACTTTTTACTTAATTTGCTATCTCATGAATTCAAAAGGTGGATAAACTGATATTATATAAATCTTTGTTCAAAGGACGTGACGATGTATATGCAATTCATTGGTCAAAAGGAAGTAAAAGCGGTTACATGCCTGCTAAACTTTATGATCCCTACTTCAATAGGATATATAAAAAAAATACTAAGCCTGCGGATTCAGAAGCCATAAATTATCTCCCTCTAACCGATGATCAAATTCAGAAACACCTTGAAGGCAGGCAACTAATAGGATTATATCCACTTTTACAAGACAATACCTCTTGGTTAATTGTGGCAGATTTTGATAAGAAAAGTTGGATAGAAGATTGTAGAAGTTTCATCGCTATTTGTGCTAACTTTAATATCCCTGTTTATCTAGAACGTTCACGTAGCGGTAATGGAGGGCATGTGTGGATATTTTTCAACCAATCGTACCCGGCTTTTAAAAGTAGAATAATAGTGCTTGCTTTATTAGAGAGAGCAGGAGTTGTCTCTACTTTTGACAAAAATTCGAGTTTTGACAGGTTGTTCCCTAACCAGGATAAACTTTCGGGTAAAGGTTTTGGTAATCTGATCGCCCTTCCATTACATCATACTGCAATGGAATTAGGTAATAGTTGCTTTATTGATCCGGAAACAGTTACTCCTTATGCAGATCAATGGGCTTTTCTAAGGGATATTATACGGGTTTCTACGGATGACTTAGATAAAATATACGCTTTACTGACCAATACTAAAAGTGCAAGTACCGATGAGGTCGGAAAACTTGTTGTCAAATTATCAAATACCGTTCAAATCAATCGCAGTGGAATTAGTACTGCATTAGCGTCCTTTTTAAAAGATGAACTTAACTTTTTTAACGCTGACTTCATCATTAAAAAGAATAGTGGAAGAAGCACGTTTGGGACAAAGCGATATTTTAGATTTATAGAGGAGGCAAAAGAGTATGCTATTATCCCCAAGGGATTTATTAGAAAGTTATTGGTCTATTGCATTCAGAATAATATTGAATATCAGTTAGATGATTGTCGGAAATTGCTTCTCCCAGCTAATTTCTCATTCCATGCTTCCCTACGACAATATCAGCTACCTGCTGTAGGAGCTGCATCTAAAAAGGATATAGGAATAATAGTGGCACCACCAGGCTCTGGAAAAACAGTTGTTGGACTAAAAATTATAACCGATAAACAGCAACCTGCATTAATTATCGTTCACCGTAATCAACTCGCAGATCAATGGGCGGAAAGAATTGAAGCATTTTTAGGAATTCCAAGACAGGAGATTGGAAGAATAGGCCAAGGTAAAGCAAAAATAGGAAAACAGATTACCATTGCAATGATACAAAGCCTTGGCAAAGAATTGCAAAAGACGGAGGCAGAAAAGCTTGTTCGCAGCTTCGGGACTATTATTGTTGACGAATGTCACCACATAGCCGCAGAAACATTTAAAAATGCGGTCTCACTTTTCCATTCTTACTATCTATATGGCCTTACGGCAACACCTTTCCGGAAAAACAGCGATAATAGACTGATTTCAGTTCATTTAGGAGAAGTTATCTCGGAAATGAAATCTAGTGACAAGGGAGCATCAGAACAACCAGAGATTATCATCAGAAATACAATATTAAATGTAGAATTTAATGCTAAAACCGATCGTTTCGAAACGTTATCAAATATACTTATTCATGATTCTGAGCGGAATAAGCTGATTTTAAAAGATATAATTTCCCGGCTAAGTACTGGGAAACGTGCGGTTGTACTTACGGAGAGAAAAGAGCATATTGAAACTCTAAATCAATACTTAAAGCAATCTTTTGAAACAGTAACATTAAGTGGAGACGATTCGGAAACTAGTCGAAATGCTAAGTGGCAAATCTTAAAGGCTGGAAACTACCAGGTACTCATTACAACTGGCCAATTCTTTGGGGAGGGTTCAGATCTTCACAATGCCCAATGTCTATTTTTAGTTTATCCATTTTCGTTTGAAGGTAAACTGATCCAATATATCGGTCGTGTACAGCGCTTTGAAATTACTCCTGTAATTTATGATTATAGAGATATTAAAATCGATTATCTAAATGCCATGTTTCTTAAAAGGAACGTTTACTATAAAAAACTGATAAGGCATAGAACACTATTTGATGATGTTATTGAGGCTGACGAGGATTTCAAACCAACACATAACTCAGTAAGTTCTTTCAACGATCAAATCATTGAGCGAAGCATTAAAGTAGCGATCAAGTCACTTGATTTTTTATATGGAGGGGTAACTTTTTATGAGTTTATAACGGAGGTTGGACAGGAGCTACAATTTGACGTTGAAAATATTAATATGCGTCCCGAGTTCGAAGTATTGAAGTTATACTTTGAGAAGTTTTTAAAAACCAAGACAATTATTGTCACTATCTGCGTTGTGATCGAAAAGGGCATTGTAGTTGGTAAGTCGGCAACTAGTGATGATTTAAAAAAACTGGATCGGGAAGTTGTGGATAGTGTGCGTTTTCGTTTTACTGAAAAAAATCTACTTAAGAAAGCTAGTCATATAGATACGAATACCGAAACGTCAGAACTTAACACTGGGAATGCTAGCCAGACCTTATATGAATCTGGAGAGGAGTTATTAAAGGACGTATTAACTAAAGGCAATTATCTGCATAAAACACACCTAAGGTATTTATCCCAGCTACATTTAGGTAATTTATTAAAAATAAGATTTGTTTTAAGTCCGTTCGCTTTTGTTTTTCTTATTGCGGGCAATGAACAATATCATATTGTTATGGAAACACTGGATACAGATGAGGCCACATATATCTGGCATACTTCAAAAGAAGTCTCAGAACTTAAAAATATGCTCAACATTATCGATAAAGATCTTAACAAGATACGGAACGATGGAAGAGCTTCATTTTTGCAATCGGCACCAGTAAATTTCAGTCGTGTGTTGCATGATTATTCAGACGAACAGAAGGGGTTTGTGGTTTGGAAGGATAGTTTTGAGCAGTTTATAACCTAATATGGTCACTTTCGTTTTCAAATCTTTCTTATGACTATCGATATTTTTTGGTGAAAAATTCTCCAGTAGAGAACTTTCAAACTTCTCTACTAGAGATAAAATCAATTGAAATTAATGCATGCGACTAAAGCACATTAAACTTCTAAATTCTTAACAGAAAGTTGCGGATCAATCTCTATCATTTTACGCTTTAAATTAGCCAAGCGCATCAGATCGTTAATAAAATCCGTCGACATCAGCACGTCTTTCCACCCCCAGTTTTAAAAGCAGTTCTGAAACGAGAACTGCTTTTTTTTGTTTAAATAATTTATTTTCAATAAGTTGAAAATATTTAATCATAGAAAAAGTGGTTCGATGCTTTGATGTCAAAAATATAGATATGTTTAAAAATGCCTTTCTGGGCTGATGGGGATTGGTTTTTTGATTCAAGCCCCATCATCGATTGCCTTATAACCATTTTTTTGATATAGAACCGTTCTTTTTATTCATAATGACACATACCTCAGAAGGGATGATTGAATTTCGTCCAGCTATATTGCACTTTTCACCTTTTAGTTATTCTCGCTATATTTAGCTAAATTTTGTCGTTTATGCGCTCTTACCAGATATTATTTCTCATAGTGCTAAGTTCTTGGTTGTTTGCTTGCAAAAAAAGCAAACAAGAACTTCAGAAACTTCCTGCCACTAATGAACCAGAAGCATCTTTTTATAAAGATTTAAAGGTTGATAGTATAGAAATGCTCTCCGTTGTAGTTTCTTTTCAACTTACCAAACCTGGAAAGATAGCTGGAATATTAACATCGCTCGATTCTTTATCTCTTGTAAACCGTATAGAAGACTATATGAAACTTGATTTAGTTTTTCGAGATAATAGGTATTACGCAAAAATTGAATGGCCATACAATCTGCCTCCTACTGATGATAATTTTTGGTTTCGTCTATACGTGAATAATGAAGATGGTACAAGAACCTATTCACCAGTACTTCGACAAGCAATAGCGACATATCAGATAAAGAGTACCAATGTTGTCAATGGCAGGGGATCATTCAATAAGCATCCAAAGGATTTTTTTATTAATTATGAAGGCGGTGTTGTTGGGACTTATGATAATTCTCTTATGGTAGAAGCAGTTACAACTGATGTAAATCCTCAGAACTATAGAGGTACCTTAAATGATATCAGTGTTGCCGTAAATAAAGTCGATCCGATGGTATATCCGACCAGCCATAAGCAGGTAATTTTTGATGTCCCCAACGACTATCCGCTTGGGCAGTCGATTTTCAAATTGTACTATTTAAATAAGCTGGTCTTAACCCAGCAGGTGAACATCGTAAACGGAGGATTGTTGACTAAGGATCAATATGTGTTGAACTATTCTAGTTGGCAGAGCATTTTCGTTCATAATAACGAACTTTATACATTTTTCAACGGATTTATTCCTAGTGAAACTAAATTCTATAAATGGAATACGGAGACAAAAACATCATCCGCGCTTTCCAGTCCCAATTTTACGCCACACATAGGCAATATTGATAGGGCTTTTTCTTTCAATGGGATAGTTTATTTTCCTCCTGCCAACATTCGTCCGTGGGGGATTTTCGATCAATATAATCCGTACTACTACAAAGAAGTAATAACAACTTATGAACCGGCAAGCAATACCTGGAGTGAGATCGAGTTGCTGAATACCAAAGATATAAATCTCGATAGGGGGCTCGATGTATTGGAAAGTTTTGTCATTGGTGATAATATTTATAGTATCATTAGGGAAACGCCTAAAAACACAAACATTGTTCGCTGTGTGCTTAAAGTATTTAATGTAAAGGAAAAAAGCTGGAAGGAACACATGGAGCTTCCAAATAGATTCTATAAAGCTACAGTATTGGATGGTAAAGTCTATGTTTTGACCAGTGATTATGACGTTCAGGAAGGTGCGACCAATACTTTCAAAAATGAATTCATGATCTTGGACCTGCAAAGCAAGTCATTCTCTAAAAAGAACTGGATCTCTAATAAAAATGCTAATACCCAAAAACCATACCTAACAGCTTTTGGGAATAAGATCTATGTATATGGCGGACAGTATTCTTCCGGTTATAGCAGTCTGTATTCATTGCTTTTTGCAGTGTATGATCCTTCGATAGATAAATGGAGCCCAGTAAGTGGTTATAGTTACTTTACAGCTTGGGTAAGTCAAACAAATGGATTTATGCTACCAATCAATAATAAGCTCTATATCGGACTAGGTTTAGATAGGTACACTAATGGAAATATATATGGAAGCGTAAGGAATTTTACTATTTCTCAACTTTCAATAAAATAGGCTTTCAATAAAGGCATGTGAATCAAGAGAAGACATGTGCTAAGATTTCCCCAAACCGGCAATTTCAAATAATTCGTCCACAAATGGTTCGAATTACGCACCGCCACTGAACCCAAGTTTTGATACCAGTTCTGAAAAGGGCTGGTTTTTTTGTTTAAAGGCTTTATTTACAGTTAAAGGCAGCATACATTATAGTAGTTATTTATTGGGGATCAATTGGATTGGGTAGGATCCTTTCAACTAGATTAATTCTAGTATTTAATTTTATCAACTCACCTAAAAAATATACCTTTCAATAAATTTATCGTTTCTTAATTTTTGCACTAAGTGAAAAAAATCTTAATAACCATATTGCTGGGTATAATTATCAATACGCTATATTCCCAAAGTCTTTATCCTGAAAAGTTTGACGACTGCAAACTAACTTCCTTCTGTCTTGACTGTGGAGATCCAAAGGCGCAGCCACCAAAAACCATCATCCAAAACCTCTTAACTGGAATCGGAGAAAAAAACCTTGGAATTATAAAGGGCACCATTGAAATGCAAATCCTTATCAATCAAAATGGCAAACCTTGCCTACTAAGCGTAGACAATAAAACCAACCTCAGCTCAGCTGAACTTCAGCTCAAAGCCTCAATCAATGGCACTGAAAACTGGACGCCTGCAATTACGGGTTCCAAAAAAGAGAATAGTTCAGTCTCGATTATACTGGAGTTCGAAAATGGTAAGTACGGAGCAAAAAGGAGAATCTTTGATTTTAGCAATCAATCCAATATGGCAGCTAAAGGTTCACCTGATCGAAATGGAAGTGATAAATCACAGCTCAGCGAGACATGGAAGGTCTTTGATCAAAGTAACTCGGAGATGCCATGGGATATGACCAGGGCTGTAGCGAGCGACCAAAAAGGTGATATCTGGATTGGAACCGACAATGGGATTATAAAGATAGTAAACGGGAAGTGGGAACATTTCAACTCAGCTAACACCATCATATCGCCAACCTCCTATAACAAAAACCAAACGCAAGCGGTAAGAGATATGGAGGTGGATAAAAAGGATAATAAATGGTTTATAATCGGATATGATGCTTACCGATATGATAACCACGTCTGGACCAAATTTGATTCAATAAATTCACCAATTAACTGGGCAAGAAATATCTTCGTTGACCATTCTGGAAATGTCTTTTTTACCTCTTGGAATGGGGTGGCTAGGTTTGATGGTCAGAAATGGAGCGAGATTACGAAAAAGAATGCTAAACTCCCATCAGACAAAACTTTGGGTGTATTTGTTGATAGCAAAGAACGCACCTGGATTGGTACCTTTCAGGGCAACGTCATTATTGAAAAGGGTAAAACCACATCCTTAAATGACAATTCTACGCCACTTTCAAAGGCATACATTTCAAAGATGCATGAAGATAAAAAGGGAAATCTTTGGTTCTCACTTTACAATGAAAAGGGAACTGCAGCGGGAATTTACGTTTTATCCCCAAATGGCAATTGGCAGAGAATATTTGCCGAAGATCCCAAAATGTTTGCTGGCAATAGCATTAATGACTTCTTTTTAGATGAACAGACCGGTAATCTTTGGCTCAGCCAGAACAATGTTGGTATCTTGAAATATAATATAGACAGTAAAAAACTTGAAATTTATACTACTGAAAATTCAAACGTACCAAGCGTAAATATAGAGCGAATCATAAAAGATAAAGAAGGGGCAATCTGGGCAGCGACTTATGCAGGGGTGATTAAGACAGAACTAAAATAAAAGCTTATTTAGTATTGAAGAAAATATTGTCTTTTAAAATAATAAATGCCTACTAGTAATGTTTTTGGTTAAAAAACACGCTGTAGAGAACTTTCAAACCTCTCTACTAGAGATAAATTGATTGGAATTATTGTATGCGAAAGGTTCGTGTAAAGCTTGGACAAGTCTAAAGGATTCAGCCATTCAAGTTATTGAATTACGATCAACGGAATTAAAGGAGAAATATGGGAATGACTTTTTGAGAGAATAGGTATGGGCAAAACTGATATTGGGTGATGATAAAAAACGGGTCAACTTTTTTAATATTGAACTGAATGCTGCAATGAGCCCCTATTGACCTTTTTACGAATGGGCTAGCGGCGTTGTCCATCCAACCTATAATTCGATGACCGACTATTTTGACAAGGAGGGCAAACTTGTACAAACAAATCCTGTAAAAATAGGCCAAATTTTTGAGGTTATTAATTCACTTGATGTATTTCGGTATGAAGCTTTACAAACCATCTTTTTTCAGATATCCTATTAGTTTTTAACAAAAATGAAAGCTGACCATTGCCAAAGCCATCATTTTCTACCCTGGAGTGAAGCCCCTCCACGATGTACCTTGACAGGGGCACCAAAATAACTCGGAAACCGATTGTCGGGATTCACCACAATCTGCTCAAGTACCAGTTCGGGATCTACCATATAGACCCTAAGCTTCTGCAGGCCTGTCTGGACAACGTCCAGTTCAACATCTAACCAGCGCAGGTTATCAAAGATTTCATTTCGGCGCTCTCCATTGGAGATCAGTTTGATATCCCGATTGGCGGGCTGGATTGCCTTTAGTGTTTTCGACCTGCTCAGGTTTTCCGGTGTGTACTCACTGAAGGTATCGGCGAAACCCTTCCTTGCATCCAGAACGACCGGCGACTGGGAATTCAGTCCGACCGCAATGCGCAATCCACGGGAAGGATTGATATCCTGTGTCGGCAAAATGCCCAAACAGATCCTGGCCTTTCCCTTTTTGGAAAGCAGCACGTTATATTCAAGGTAGGGACCTTCCGTTGCTCCCGCACTCTTGGCGGTGACCCGATCAATGCCCATATTGGCCTCAGCCCTTCCCAGGTCGGGCAACCTGATCCACTTCGCATCCTTTGTTGCCACATTTCTGCTGAACATGGGTGCGGGAATGGAAAATTCTGCGTCCGTCAAATTACCAAAGAAAGGCATTGCCGACAAGGGCCGCTTTGCATTCACTGCTTCCAGACTGACTACCACCGACCCAGTACTGGAAGCAACTGTAACCTGCCCCTGAGATCTGCCAGAACCGACCTTGTCCCAAGCCACCTGCACCTGGATACGGGTTTGTTTTGCGACCTTACCTTTAATCTGGCTGAGCCTGATCCAAGGCTGATCGGCCACTGCGGTGAAATCAAATGACCCCTTGCCCTTATTGAATAAATCGATATAGTAGGTTTGCTCCAGCAGGCCATCAAAAACGGGCAGCATTGCCCGCTCGTTAGCTGGCCATGAGCCTTCACTGCCCTCGATCGCTATGCCCATTACGGGATTTTCCAATGGCTCGACCAACTGGAGGGAGGGATACTGGTTGTCTTTAGGCATGGACCACATCTTGTAGCCTATATGTTTATCGGACATCATCTGTTCCCATTTCCCATTTGCAATAGTATGGTTGTACCGTTCGCTTAGGATACTGTCAAGCTGGAAGAGTTCCCGGACCCTCTGCGCATAATCATTTGCGATTGTCCTTCCCTGCCTCGCGTAAAGTTTGTTCTTGGCGGCAGCCAGATAGAGTTCTGCCACCCCCGCCGATGCCTTTGCCGGATAAAGTACAAGCTGGTAGTAGGCATCTTGATAGATAGGATCGATCTGAGCGCCTAGGTCTTCGGCCCTTTTCGCAAGCTTCCTCCATTTTTCTACCTCAAGATCGGCCTCATGATGGTTGACAATGCTGAAGATGGAGGTTGACTGTACCTCTGGCTTCCGATATAGATTGTACTTGGCATATTTTGAAACGATGTCCGCAATTTCCGCGGCGTGCTTTGTGCCGAAATTCTGCGCGGCCCAGCTCTTGGTATATTCCATGACCTTATCTGCGGGCACCGCATCAGGATTCCAGGCATACCGCATGATAAAGTCGATCGGAAATTCCTTGGGTTTCAGGTCGCCGACATTTACGATCCAGAGTTTATCGATGCCCGTCTGGTAGGCCAGGTTAAACTGCTCGCGCAGCTTCGGAATGGTGGTGGTATTTACCCATCTGTCATTCCAAGGCCCGCCGTTCATATCGATATGGTAATAGAGCCCAAGCCCTCCACTCCGGTTTTTTTCCTTCTCTGGACCAGTACGGCGGATATAGCCCCAGTTGTTATCGCACAGCAGCAGGATCACATCCTCTGGAACATTCAGCCCCGCATCATAATAGCGCTGGACCTCGGTAAATACCGCCCAAAGCTGTGGCACCTTGGCGGGATCCTTTCCATATACCTGACCAATGATCTCCCTTTGCCTAGCAACTACCTTTTTCAGGGTCTGGATATTGGCCCAATCATCGCCCGTGCCCATGGCAACATCGCCATCTCCGCGCATGCCGATAGTGAGGATCTCCTCCCTGTCCCTAATCCTTTGCGCACCTTCCGCAAAGAACTTTTCGATCCCCTGTTGATTGGTTTCAAAGTTCCATTCGCCATTGCCATAACCGCTCTTATTTTTGACCCATTCCTGGTGCGGACGGGCCATCGGTTCATGATGGGAAGTTCCAACTACAATGCCCATCTGGTCCGCAAGGACAAAATTATTCGGATCATCGGTGTGGAAGGAAGCGCTCCACATGGCCGGCCACAAATAGTTTGCCCTAAGGCGAAGTAGCAGTTCGAACAGGTGTTCGTACATCTTACTATTGAACCCGCCAAATTTACTGCTGGTCCATCCCCCGAACGAGGGCCATTCATCATTGATAAAGATCCCCCGGTACTGCACCTTCGGAGATCCTTGTACATACCGTCCGTTTTTGACAAACAATGCCGCACTTTTTTTTACGGGTACATCCGCCCACCAGTACCATGGCGAAACACCTATCTTTTCTGAAATATCATATATACCGTAAATGGTTCCCCTCTTATCACTGCCGGCAACAACTAAATTTCCATCTACCGTCTGGATCACAAATGATTCCCACTTGCCTTTTATCCCCGAAACATCCAGCTTTCCTTCGGCGACCAACCGATCGATCAGTTCGCTCCTCCCGATGGTGCCCGCCACAATTCCCTTCGGATTTGGCTTTAGTGTTGTACCGACCCGGGATGTTCCACCGCTTACTTTGGTGATATCGCTTGCAAGGTCATTGGCTGCCCTCAGCACCCCTTCCCAATCCTTTGGATCAACATCTATGGTTGCAGCCTGTCCCTGGGACGCTATCCTAAAGGAATTCTTGACTGGCTGGGTATAGATATATTGGGGCAAACCGGATAAAGGGGCTTGCTGTTGTTGTTGCGCTTTTGCCATGTGAGCAAAAAAAACCGCGAGAAAAATCAGAACAAAGTATCGGAGTCTCATTTAAGTTTGATTTAGATTCGGCCCAATAGCGCGAGCAATTGAACAAAACTATTCTAAATTATGCGCAGAAAAAGCAAAATATGATCAGAATACTAGCAGAAATGTTGAAATCGTCCCAAATATCCACCTTCAGCGTCTTTCCACAAAGTGCCAGGGCTTGCGGAACCACCATTTGCCAGTCGATCTTTGGGAGGGCAGCAGATGCACAGACAAAAAAACTTGGCAATTGAGCAAATGTATAAGTATTAAAGGGGCTCATTGGTTCACTAGCTCAATTGTCTGTTTTCAAGCTTTAGTCTTTGAGCTTTAAGCTTATATACACTAAGTATCCTACTTTACCTACCCCTTACCTACACTACGCCTACACCTTACCTACCCTTTACCTATGTTTGGTATAGGATGCAGTGATTTTAACGAATTAATCAGTACCTAATATACACTAAGCCCATGAAAACAGAATGGTAGCTGGCATAATTCCCGCCGTTTTACAGTATTTCATTGCTTTTTGCGATGGTTATAAAGATGAAAAGATCATTGCCCCGTTTTTTGCCTTCAGGTGAAACCAGTTTTTAAGGGTATTTAGCTTTGATAGATTATTTCATTATACTTAAGTAGGAATTTAACAGCATAAAAAATGTCTGTAAGCCTCATGCATTATAAATACCTACATTTACGATATGGAAAAACTCGGCCAAATTGAAGAGCTTAAGTCATCGCCCGAACTAGTTGCTAAATTATATCAGCATAGTGTCCTGAAAAAATATATGGCTGGAAGTGTAATTTTAAATGAAAATGCTTACATCCGAGCCATTCCGATTGTGACTAAAGGGAGTATGAGGGTAATACGCACTGAAATAGATGGTCGAGAGATTTTATTGTACTACGTCAAAGCCGGTGAAAGCTGCATCATGTCGTTTTTGGGCGGTATGCACAATGAAACGAGTAAGATAAAAGCTGAAGTTGAAGAAGATGCAGAAATCTTGTTTCTTCCAATAGATAAGGTTTCGCTTTTTATCAAAGAATATCCACAATGGCTAGACTATATTTTCCGTTTGTACCATAAACGTTTTGAAGAACTTTTAGAAATTGTAAATGCCATAGCCTTTAAGAAAGTGGATGAACGATTGCTAAACTTGCTAAATAAGAAAGCTGACCTGACCGATAATAAAACCATTGCAATTACACACGAGCAATTGGCTAATGAACTTGGAACCGCCAGAGTAGTAGTTTCTCGCCTTTTAAAACAATTGGAAGATAATGGTGCCGTTCAGTTGGGCAGGAATAAAATTATCCTTGTGTAACTAAAGTAACCGTAGCCTGAATTGATTTGAGCTAGCTTTGAAATTATCAAATCAAGGCAATGGAAATTATAGGTTATTTGGCTTCAATCCTTATTGGCATTTCACTCGGACTAATTGGTGGTGGCGGCAGCATTTTAACCGTACCCGTATTGGTCTATTTATTTAGTATTAATACCATTTTAGCAACAACCTATTCGCTTTTCGTGGTAGGGTCTACAAGTCTTGTTGGCTCATTTACCTACTTTAAAAAAGGATTTGTAGATGTTAAAACAGTGTTATTCTTTGGCATCCCATCTGTAATTGCTGTTTTTTTAACTCGCCATTATATTCTTCTAGCTATTCCTGAGCATGTGATGGATGTTGGAGATTTTGAAATTAGTAGATCAATTTTACTTATGGTGTTTTTCGCCGTATTGATGGTTTTTGCGTCCTACAGCATGATCAAAAAAGATAGGGAAGAGAATGTTGCAAATACAAAACCTGCCAAAACCAATTGGATAATAGCACAAGGTGTATTGGTTGGTTTGGTGACCGGACTTATTGGTGCAGGCGGCGGTTTCTTGATCATTCCCGCATTGGTTAATTTTTTAAAATTACCCATGAAAACAGCCATTGGAACTTCCTTAATCATCATTGCCATAAACTCAATAACAGGTTTTAGTTTCTCATTGGGTCATTATCCAATAGATTGGGAATTTCTACTCAAGGTATCATTAATTGCTATTATAGGCATTGTTATTGGAACATATTTATCAACCAAAATAGATGGTAAAAAATTAAAACCTGCATTCGGCTGGTTTGTGCTATTAATGGGTATTTACATCCTAATCAAGGAAACGATATTGAAATAAGTTACTTGTGTAACCAAAGTAGCAGTACAGGAAAATTGAGAGTTACACCTTTGTAAATAAAAATAAAACCTAACATTATGTTTTTTCAACACGTATATGATAAGACCTTAGCCCAAGCGAGCTTTCTAATTGGCTGCCAAGCCAAAGGGGAGGCCATTGTAATTGATGCACAACGTGACATGGATGTGTACCTTAAGATTGCAGCACGAAACAACCTTAAAATTACCCATATTACCGAAACACATATCCATGCCGATTTCTTGGCAGGATCAAGGGAATTGGCAGCTGTAACTGGTGCCCAACTCTATTTGTCTGATGAGGGCGGTACCGATTGGCAATATCAATTTGATCACATAGGTTTAAAGCACGGTGACAAAATCAAAGTGGGAAACCTCACATTGGAAGTGTTGCACACGCCCGGACACACGCCAGAAAGTATCAGCTTTTTGTTGACTGATCTTTCCGCTACAAGTGAGCCCGTAATGGTCTTTACCGGAGATTTCGTTTTTGTGGGTGATATTGGCCGTCCTGATCTATTGGAAAAAGCAGCTGGGGTAATTGGCACCCAAGAAAAAGGTGCAAAGCAGATGTATGAATCCATCCAGCGTTTTACCGAACTGCCTTCATTTGTGCAGGTATGGCCAGGCCACGGTGCGGGTTCTGCCTGTGGCAAAGCTTTGGGTGCTGTGCCAAGCTCAACCGTGGGTTACGAAAAAATAAGAAACTGGGCCTTCCAATATCAAGATGACGAGCAGGGATTTATAGATTATTTACTGGCTGGGCAACCTGAGCCCCCAAGATATTTTGCTGTGATGAAGCATTTGAACAAGGTAAGCCGGCCACTTTTGGTAGAAATACCCCAACACCAAGAGCTAAATTCCGTGCAGTTTTTAAAGGCCTACAGCGATGGTATCAAAGTTATCGACACCAGAAACAAAGTAGACTTTGCCAAGGGTTTTATTCCTGGAAGTATCAATATCCAGCATAATAACATGCTATCCACTTGGGCCGGCTGGTTTTTAAATTATCAGGAGCAATTTATCATAGTTGCCGATGCTACCGAAATGGAAGAAATTGCCAGAAAACTCATGAGAATTGGCCTAGACAATATCTACGGATTTGTGAGTGGTGTTTCGGATTTAGGCATTGAGCTACAAAATGCTGATGTAATTGACCTGGAAACATTTAAAGGTTATGTGGGCAAAGACAATGTGCAAATAGTGGATGTACGTAGTTTGACCGAATTTAATGAAGGACATATTGAAGGTGCTGAACATGTTTTTGTCGGTACGTTGCAAGATAACTTGGGCAAAATAAGCAAAGATAAACAAGTGGTAATACATTGCCAAAGTGGTGACAGGTCTGCAATTGCCTATTCTATTTTAAGAAGAAACGGTTTTAATACGATAAAAAACTATTCGGGTGGCATGAAGGAATGGTTAGCTAATGATGGAAAACTTATTTGACATGGATTATCACTTTTTGGCACTATAGACAATAAACTAATAAAACTATAATTATGATAGAGTCTTTAAAACAACCTTGGCCTTGGTACATAGCCGGGCCTTTAATTGGATTAACCGTACCTGCGCTTTTAATACTGGGCAACAAGTCTTTTGGGATTAGTTCGTCTTTAAGACACATTTGCGCTTCGTGTTTCCCTGCAAACATCCCCTTTTTTAAGTATGACTGGAAAAAAGAGGTATGGAATCTGGTTTTTGTTTTCGGGATATTTTTAGGTGGCGCAACGGCGATTAATCTATTGTCAAACCCCAATCCAGTTAAGGTAAATCCAAAATTGGCTACCGAATTAGCGGGTTATGGAATCACTGATTATGAAAATTTAATACCAGTTGATCTAATGAACTGGGCATCGCTAATAACACTTCGAGGCCTCATACTGATGGTTTTTGGCGGTTTTTTGGTGGGTTTTGGTAGTAGATATGCGGGTGGCTGTACCAGCGGACATGCGATCATGGGCCTATCTAATCTTCAATGGCCTTCGTTAATCGCAACAATAAGTTTTATGATTGGCGGCTTAATCATGGCCAATCTAATTTTACCTCACATTCTAGCTCTTTAAGAAATCATCATGAAAAAAGATAACAATACAGATTTTGAAGTTCGTTCTTTAGACACTATATGCGTAAATGAAAGTCATTTAGAACATAAGTGGTATCATAATATTAAATACTTGCTTGTAGGTGTGATATTTGGTGTAGTTTTCGTTAAATCAGAGGTAGTTAGCTGGTTCCGTATTCAGGAAATGTTCCGCTTACAATCATTTCACATGTACGGGATTATCGGTAGCGCTGTGGTTGTAGGAATGATTTCGGTTTGGCTTATCAAAAAATTCAACATCAAAACCATCTATAACGAAAATATAGAATTCCATCCGAAAACATTCAATAAAGGGCAAATATATGGAGGCTTGTTATTCGGTTTAGGCTGGGCAATTACGGGCGCCTGCCCAGGTCCTCTTTTTGCACAAATTGGCACTGGAGCAACAGTGATTGTAGTTACGCTTTTAAGTGCCATCGCAGGCACTTGGACCTACGGTTTGCTAAGGGATAAATTGCCACATTAAGTTTATGCTTTCTTGTGGGTTTTTTATATGGAATGTAAATCCTTAATTGCGCCATTTGGAGCTAGGGTGATTCATCATGCAATTGCTTGAAAAATACACATTCGCTGGAGGTAATATTAGTGGTTTATAATTGATCAATTCGATTCAAAAGTGGTTTCGCATTGGGCACAGTTACAGGCACCTTTCGGAGCGCATTTTATACAAATTGACTAAAATCCTGCGTAAAAAGTCAACCATGTTAATATCACATCAGCTAAACGCCATCCGTATTACGCCTTCGGGGCTGCAAACCGAAGGGGATTGCTTGTACAGATCAATGGATGATCAATGGCCCTATCATTTATAAATAACAAACTGCCCCCTTACGATTGTCCTTATCTTATTTAATGTGCCAATATTGAGTAAGGGGTTTTCGTCTAGAATAATCAAGTCACCTGTTTTCCCCATTTCAATACTTCCGCTTTCTTTTGCAGCGCCCATTAGGGTTGCAGGTACAATTGTTGCTGCTCTAATCGCCTCTAGAGGACTTAAACCTAGTTGCACATAACTTTGAATCTCCTCTGGGATTGTACCTTCATTATCCGTGCCGGCAACAATGGGGATGCCATGATCTGCAAACATTTTAACGAATTTATAATAAAATTCTACTTTTTTATCCTTAGTCAGCCGGTAAACATTCAAGGTAGGGTCCAAATAGATCTTTTTGGCAATCATATCGTCTAACAAGACTTTATTGGCCGCCACAAGATCCTGTGTTGACAATTTCAGGCTATTCATAAAATAATGGATATGGCTCAGGCTATTTAATCCGTTGTTGATAAAGTAGCTGAGGGTATAACCAGAAGGGAGGTGTCCTACTACCTGCATCTGGTAGCGTTTAGCTTCAGCCACAATAGTATTAAAATCATTTTTCTTGACGCTGCCATAGACCTTTATCTGGCTGAAGCCCGCATCATGGTATCGCTTCACATTTGCCTTGATCTCGTCTGCATTTGTTGCTAGCATAACGCCTAAGGTAGCCGAAGATTTACCATCCAGCAGAGCTGCCGCATATAAGTTAGGCGCAGGTACAGATCCCTTGTTAACCAAGTTTTTCATCTGCACCATGAAGTCAAACTCATTTCCCATATCTCTTACTGTGGTAACACCCGAAAGTAATGCGCTTTGCAGATAGGAGGGATGAAAAATATGTGCATGCATATCCCAAAGGCCTGGGATCAAAAATTTGTTGGTAGCATCAATAACCTGTGTACCTACTGGAATCAGCGCTTTATTGACTGCACCTACATAATCAATTTTACCATTGATGATCAAGATCATGGTGTTTTTTTGCACTTCACCACCGCGTGTAACGTCAATGATATTGCCCCCTAAAATTGCAATTACAGGATGAGCTTTTCCTATGCTAATGCTATTATCTATATAAGCTTGTAGTAAATATTGAGTTGATTGATGATTTAGTGAACTGAACTTGGGTAAATATCGATCCGAGATTACCTCTCTTTTGTCTCCTTCAGAATCGGTGGTTGTCAGAAATACACTCTTTCCATCAGTATCCGTCCAGAATATCTCATCCAGGCCATGGTTAATCTGAAAGGCCTTAAATCCGCTAAGTTCTAGAGCAGCATCTGGTTGATTAATTTCATGGATGCTGATATCCGATCCATCTAATGCAGATTTTACAGTCCCTGGCCTGCCAGCTTTAAGCCAAAAGGCAATGAGCATTTCTCTCACTTTCATAGATCCGTTCTGACTAAAGGGAAAACCACCGTCCACAGCAATCAGTGTATCCAGTGTTTCTTGCCTATACCGGGAAGTATGCCCATTGGAAACAAATTTTAGCCCAGCATCACTAGTCGCTAAGTCTGCTGTAAGCAATAAATTTAGCCCGCGGTCCTGCGTGCGGATTACAATATGATTGGAGGTTACATCAGCCATAGCTGAAGAGGAAACCTCTTCAGTACCGATTCGATTTTCAAGTTTAAAAACCTGATATCTCTGTATTTCCTGTCCAAAAGTTGATTGTATGTATAAAACTGAGCATAAAAAGAATATGAAAGGTAGCCAGCGCTTTTTGGTTGACGTCATCATGTAAAGTTAAGAATAATGACAGCGACAGCTAAGATTAATATAGATTTTTCCATTTTACGCCAGAAATTGCTTTCCCTGCAGTCTCACGACCAGGGCTTTATGCTTTTAGGAAATTGCCAAAATTTGCACGAATTTAAGCTATTAACTGATCAACAATTTCATCAATCTTCTTTGGTTACTTTTACATCTGTAAAGTGACCTAATGTTCCAGGACCTATCCATAACCCAATGCTTCCTCTCATATCTTTGCCCTGTTTTAAGTCATTTACAATCAAAGTAGGTTGAGCAGCACCATTAACATATAGCTTGGCAGTTTCATCCCGTACTACAATTTTTATTTTGATCAATTCCACAGGTAGTATATCCACGTATGCTTCATACTGTTCTGGTGTTTCCTTTCTTAATTTTTCCCAGGGATATCCAGGAATGGAAATATACTGGCTAGAGTGGTTTCTGCGTAATTGATCATTTGCCCGACCATTGGTGGGACGTAAATAAAAAACCTCCATTTTAGAAGCATTTAAAGCCGCCCTAAACGCAATGCCTACAAACCCACGAGCTGTTTCCCCAGCGTTTGGGAGTGGTTGCCCACTAATGGTAGCTTCAATTATGCCGTTATGAAAATCAATATCCTTCAAGATTGCCAGCGTATTGTCGCCATTAGCTTGACCCTGCATTTCCAAGGCCAAAGTATTTTTACCTTTAAGGACAGATTTTTTGACAGTTACCTGAAATGGAATTACATCAGATGGTATTAATGCATTGTGCTGTGCCTTAGATTTCAAACTAAACACAAAGCTTAACAGCAACATAGATAACAGCTTTTTACTCATAAGGAAATAATTTTTCAGTATTTTGATGCATCTAAAATAAGGAAAATAATGCTCTCAAAACAGCCTTATAATTTAAGAGATTTAAAACATTTAACCCCTTTCAAATTGAAACACCTTTTGCAGATCTTTGTCAGTAACCTAATGCACGCTCATCAATGAAAAAAATCTTCCAATTCAATCGGACCTTACCTTTTTCAACTATTTGGCTTGGCTTTAAACTTACGATAACGCCAACCTATTGCATGCTCTAGCCAATTTTATAACCAAGCACACTTTATCTATGAAATCAAATCATTTTCAGGATATTCTCTAAAACGTTCGTTTGATAAGGTATCTATATAACAATATACCTTAGCTTGGATTTACAACAATAATAAGCATGAATGATTTTTACAATTCCGAACCGAACTCGATGAGTATTTTTGCGAGATAATTTTAATGATTTCTCGTATGAAAAATTTATTGTTTTTAATTCTTTTATTTTGCGCAACTATATCTTTTGGGCAACAAAACTGTAACTGTAACCTCGCTTTAAATAACTTAATCGCAAAAATTGAAAGTGATTATCCAGGTTTTGAAGAAAAAACAAAAGACAAGAGAACGTATAATGACCTAAAAAAGGAAATGTTATCCGAGTCCAAAATATCCAGTGACTCGGCATGTATTAAGATACTGGAACGCTATACTGGTATTTTCAAAGACTTCCATGTTTGGATTCTTCCAAAGGATACCGTACAGCTCATAACAAATAAAAATGAAGCTATTCGCAACCCAATATTCGATATAAACATCAAGAAATTTATAGGGAATGCCTCAAAATTTAAAGATGGAATCGAAGGAGTATGGAAAAGCAAAAATTATGAAATTGGATTAAAAAAATTAGCAAGCGATGAGTATGTTGGCTTTATTATAAAAGCTGATCCAAAATATTGGAAGCAAAACGAAGTAAAGTTCCGCTTGCTCAAAAACGGACAATATGAGTATTACTCACAGGATCACTCTGTTCAGCGCGGATCCTACAAAATAAACAATAATAGTCTTTTGTATTTCAGCGACCTAAGGTTAGCTTTTATCAGAGAACAACCTGCATCAACTTTAAATGAAGAGCAGATAGAAGAACAGATCAATGAAATAAATGGTTTCTATTTTAAACGTCTTACTGCAAAAACTTCAATATTGAAATTGCAAAACTTTAGCAGTGTTTTTGTTGAAACGATTGAAAAGTTAATTGAAAAGAACCAAAATTTATTAGAAAACAACGAAAACTTAATTATTGACCTAAGAGATAATGGTGGAGGAACTGGTAATGCGTATCAGAAAATTTTACCATATATTTTAACGAATCCTTTAAGGCGGATGGGAGTTGAACATTTATCCAGTCAAACTACAATTACAGCTTATGAACAATGGCTCCAAACTTTAAAAACAGATAGCATCAAGAATAAGGGTAAAATTGAAGAAGTTCAAAGGTACGTTGCCAAATTAAAATCAAACTTTGGCAAATTTGTGAATCTGGATGCAGATAGTGTTATTATCGATACCATAAAACTATCACCCAAAAGTCCCCGACAAATTGCTATATTAACGAATGGAGATGTTGGGAGTTCAGCAGAAAACTTGACTCTCTATGCAAAGCAAAGTAAGAAAGTGAAAATTTTAGGCACCCCAACAGTAGGTGGTCTAGATTATGCAGATGCAAGATTTTTTGAATTTGGATGCGGTAATTATCAGTTGTTATTGCCAACGTATCGATCTTTAAGGCTTCCCGATTTTCCTATTGACAATATAGGCATACAACCTGATATCTATATAGATAAATCTGTTAAGGATTGGATAAAATTTACTGTCGATTATTTAGAAAAATAGTGTTATAAATTTCATACGAGATCACTTACTTTAGCTTTAACCGATAGAAGTGGCTTTGCAGAAAATGGGATACGTATTAAATGATAGTGGAGACCTCGGGGACTGATTTTTTGATCCTAACAATGAAAGTGCTGCCGGTCATACCATCACTAACTGCGGTAATTGTACCCCCGTGAAGCGCTACGATTTGTCTGGTAATATATAAGCCTAGGCCTGTTGTCGGCTCGCCATTAGTCCCAATTCTCTTCGTATCTGTGAATTTGTCAAATATTTTCTCCAGTTTACTGGGGTCAATCCCAATTCCTTGATCTCGGATTTCCATCACCAAATTATTTTCCTCAGCAAATGTTAGGACAGCAATGGCAGTTCCCGGCAATGAAAATTTGATGCTGTTATAAAGGAGGTTATTGATTACACGTCTGAACTTTGCCTCATCTATATCGCAGCTCGTACCTGATCTCAGGTCGGCGTTTAACGACAGCTTCTTTTGGGCTAATAGTCCAGAGCTTGAGTCGATGCATTCTGCTACCAAAGCATCGAAATTCTGATCTGTAAGATTTAGTGTTCCTGACTCTAGGGACTCTGAAGCGAGGATGTCTTCAATTATCTTCTGCCCTTGGTCGCAGGCTTTGTCTATCACCGAAAGGAGTTCTATGTTTTCCGGCTTTTCTAGGTTGTCTCCCAATAGCTGACCTAACGTTCGTATCGAAGCAATCGGACCCCTTAGGTCATGTGCCAAAGTTTGCAGCATATTTTGCTGTTTCTCCAGCCTGTAGTTTAAGTGCGTCAACACATCAGATTGGGATATAATGCCGCTAAACTGTCCATGTTGGTCTCGGGTCATTAGAATTCGATGCCCACTATCTTTCATTAGACGCAATACGGTAGCTGTTTCTTCAGTGTTATCTACCATGGGTTTTGGCGTCAGATAGTCAATCAACAAGGAGTAATTTTTGCCAGCAAGGTCTTTTGATGTAATAATTCCAATTGGCAAGTCATTTTCCAGTAATACTATCCCTTCGTCAAGACAAGGGTGTTTCTTTGCTACCTCTACACCCTGGTATGCATCTAATTTGGCGAATGAGGTCCTGACTAGGTTTTGGATATTCATATAGACTCCTTTTCCACAATAATATTATTGACAAACATTTTTACCTTAAAGTCTACTTTCAATATTTCACCTGGTGAAATAAACGGGAAAACATCTTTTTTAAGAACGGTAACAATCTTCTCTTGTGGAATTTTGGCAAGTATGTGGTTGTGTACAAAAATGGATTCCACCAAATCATGATCCGTCTCTATAACTTTAAAACTATTGGGTACCAACAACTCAAGGGATTTGGAAAGGCCTATCTTGCCGTGCCTGGAATCTCTGGCAACAACAAGCACATCTTGAAATGGTGGAAGTTTAATCTCTTCGAATGAGAGATCAATGGCATAAGAAAGATTGGCATGGGGCATAATCTAGTTTCTAATTATAAAGTATTTTGTCAACAGGTCTGTCATTCAACGACACTCAATAATACGACTAATATATCGAAAAGGTCATGCAAATTTTATGACCTATTGATTAATTTATTTTCAAAAATGTCTTCTCTTTACCTTCAAGCCAATCATTTTTTAATTTATTGCGATTCTCAAAACGTATATTACGGAAGTAAAAGAAAAATACACTTTAGAAATTTGGATCAGCTTATGCTAACTACATCTTCGTTGTTTTTACACCCGATATGCTTTATTAAGGGTTCATTTGTCAAGCTATATATTATTGAACATAAAAGATTTTGATGTCTTACTAGCTATGTCTTGTTAATAATGAGAGATAACGTGTACACTTTTAGTTCAAACCTTACAATAATTCCTTTAATCAGAGCATAATCAAGCTTTGTTGTTTTGATATAATCCCTGATGCTTTTGCCTGCTAATTTTTAATTAATAGCCAAGGCTTCATAATCAAGGCAACATTGTCTTTAATAATATGGGTTACAACTTGTGATATTAAGAACTCGGCATTTGATGGCACCTGCTTTGCAAGTAACGATTTTATTACGGCTTAATTATAGTATCCTTACATAATCAACAATAATTGTTATTGTTAAGCCAACCTCAACCAATTTTTAAACTTTTTTTATGAACGCAAAAATTACTCCAACAGAGGACATTACCTTGTTGCGCCCTGTCCTGCGCTATGTTAAACCCGTCAGTTATCTCCTTTCGGTAATTACCTTTGCAGCTTTGATAATTGTAGGCTGTAAAAAAGACAACTTTAAAGACGAAGTAGTTGGCTTATGTCCAATAATCACCTCCACAGATCCAATGGATAAAGCTGTAGATGTAGTATTGGATAAATTGATTACCATTACTTTTAATACAAATATGGACGCCACCTCTATTAATGGCACCACCTTTACCATTAAGCAGGCTGGTAACTCAATCTCCGGAAAAATTTCACCAACAGCAGATTTAAAGGTCTATACGTTTAAACCTGATGTACCCCTTACTCCATTTGCCGTATACACGGGAACAGTTACATCAGCTGCAAAAGATACTTTTAATACGGCCATGGCAAGTGATTATACGTGGACTTTTACAACTATCCCATTAATTACGTTATCCGCTAGTCCAACAGCTGGTGGAGTGGTGGTGGGTGCTGGACAATTTGCACAGTCTTCTACTGTAACCGTTTCGGCAACACAAAATACAGGCTTTACCTTTACCAATTGGACAGAAAACGGAGTAGTCGTTTCCACGAGTTCCAATTATCAATTTGTGGTAGCTGGAAATAAAACATTGGTAGCTAATTTTGCTCCAGTCCCAGTAGGTAGTTTTGCTGTTAATTTATCAGCTAATCCTATAGCGGGAGGTACTAATGCCGGTTCTGGATCGTATACTGCGGGTGCTACCGTTACAGCAACAGCTACAGCAAATGCTGGATATACATTTTTGAACTGGACAGAAAACGGTACAATTGTATCCACAAGTACTAGCTTCCAATTTGTAATCTCGGCCAACAGAACCTTAGTGGCAAACTATAGAGTAGTTCCCGCTTCCCAATTTGCAGTTACCCTAGCATCTAGCCCTGTAAGTGGTGGTACCACTGATGGCGAAGGTTCTTACCCAAATGGCACGTCAGTTACCATTATAGCAGCTAAAAATACAGGTTATACTTTTGTAAACTGGATAGATAAAGCTAATGGAGCTATTGTTTCTACCAGTGCAAGTTATACATTTGCCTTAGCTGCAAATAGAAGTTTTGTAGCAAATTTCATTCTCAATACCTATACATTAAACGTCACTTCCGTTAATGGAACAGTTGTTAAAACTCCAAATCTGGTAACCTATAATCATGGGGCTACTGTAGTACTTACCGCTGCTGCCAACCCAGGTTATATATTTTCATCTTGGTCTGGTGATGCATCTGGCTCGACGAATCCATTAACCATTTCAATGACAGCTAACAAAAACATTACCGCCAACTTCACACCTGTCGTTTTACCTAACATTCTGGCTAGTGTAAGCTTATTTGGGGCCTTTGGCGGAAACGCTGGTATTACAAACATGGGCTTAAACACTATAATTAACAATGGAAGTATTGGTACCACTGCAGCTTCTACTTTAATCACTGGTTTTCATGATGGTACCACTGCTGATATTTATACGGAAACACCTTTAAATAAAGGTAACGTTACCGGTAGAATTTATACTGCACCACCAGCACCGGGAAATGCAACGTCATTTGTAATTGCAACTCAGGGATTAGCAGACGCAACGGTTGCCTACAATAGTATTTCGCCAGCAGCTAAACCAGGCGGCTCTGATCCGGGTGCTGGAGAACTTGGTGGATTAACCTTGCCTCCCGGTATCTATAAATCGGCCAGTGGTACATTTAAGATCACCAATGGCAACCTTGTCTTAGATGCACAGGGCAACCCGAATGCCGAATGGATCTTCCAAACAGCCGCAGGTTTAACTGTTGGTGTTGCTGGTCCGGCAGGAGCTAGAAGCGTATCGCTGATTAATGGCGGGTTAGCTAAAAATGTATACTGGTACGTAGGCAGTTCAGCAATAATTAATGCCGCTGGTGGTGGTATTATGACTGGTAACATCATCTCTACGGCAGGTATTACTTTCTCCACAGCTGGTAACGCAGTACAAACTGTACTAAACGGAAGAGCAATTTCATTGGTTGCATCGGTAACAATGGTAAACACCACCATTAATGTACCGCAATAATGCTAGTTGTTCAATCACCAATAAAGAGTTACAGACAAATTAAGTCATTAATTAAAAACAAAACTATGTTATCTCAAAATAAAGCAATTCAAAAAATATTAGTATGCTGCGTCATGCTGGTGTTAGTACAAACCACTACTTATGCCCAAACTTTATCACCAAAATGGTGGTTTGGTGCATCAGGAGGAGCAAACGCAAACTTTTATGATGGTACCACACAACGCCTCAACAATGGACTGATTGTGCCTGCGGCATTCCACGAAGGGAAAGGTATAAAACCGTTCGCATCTTTACTTGTCGAATACCGTCCTACGGCAATATGGGGTGGTACACTTAATGTTGGTTACGATGGTAGAGGTGGAAAATTTGACGATGTGGTAGCACCTTGTAACTGCCCAGCAACATTGGCCACTAATGTGAGTTATATTACTGTTGAACCCAGTTTGCGTGTAAACCCTTGGGGTGGCAAATTGTTTTTCTTTGCGGGACCGAGATTTGCCTTTAACCTGCAAAAAGATTTTGACTACACACAACTAAAACAACCAAATACCTCAGCAGAATTTACTGAAGTACGTAAAAACATCATTTCTGGTCAAGTAGGTGTGGGATACGATATCAACATGTCATCTCCAACAAGTACCAGCAAATTTGTGATTGCTCCCTTTATTTCATTCCATCCTTATTTTGGCCAAGATGTTAGAACAGTAGAAAGTTGGTCCATGACGACCGCAAGAGCAGGTGTTGCTTTAAAATTTGGCAAAGCAAAGTTAATAGCTAAGCAAGAAACAGTTTCAACGCCTGTACAACCAGTAGAAGTTAGTTTTAGTATCAGAGCACCCAAAGCAGTACTGTTAAAACGTAAGGTGAGTGAAACATTACCTTTACTTAATTATGTATTCTTTGACGAAGGAGCAACAACAATTCCATCACGTTATATTTTATTGTCTCCTACACAGGCAGCTTCATTTAAACAAGAGGACTTACAGCAGGAACCTTCAGAAAACATGGGTGTGAGGTCACAAAGACAATTAGGCATCTACTATAATGTGCTCAATATTCTGGGCGACCGTATGCGGACAAATCCAGAAGTTAAAATTACGCTGACAGGAGCTTCATTAGCTGGCCCGAAAGAAGGAAACATATTTGCTACTGAAATTAAAAAATATTTAGTGAATGTATTTGGCATCAACGAAAATAGGATAGCAACAACTGGAAGAACCAAACCTGTAAATCCATCAGAACAAATAGGAGGCAAAAAAGAACTGGTTCTTTTAAGAGAAGGCGATCGTAGGGTCGACATCCAAAGTAGTTCAGAGAACTTAATGATGGAACTTGGAGGTACGTTAATGAAACCAGTCCATATTAATACCACGCAGGCCAATAGTAGTGATGGAGACGTTATTTTCTACGTAGGTAAAGCAAATGAAGTATTAAGTTCTTATACAATAGGAGTAACCAATCCAAGCGGAACAACACAGCAATATGGTCCATTTACTAAAAATGAAGAACATATTCCTGGTAAAACCATTTTGGGTACTAGCACTCCTGGCACATATAAAGTAGTAATGACGGGCACAACCAAAATGGGCAATGTTATTAAAAAAGAAAGTACAGTAGAAATTTTAGGTACCCAAGAACAAACAGAAAATGGCTTGCGTTATAGCATTTTGTACAACTTTAACAAACCCAATACCATCGACACTTATGCCAAATTTCTTACAGAAGAAGTAGCTCCTTTAATCAGCGAAAATTCAACAGTGAGTATTCATGGTCATACAGATATCATTGGAAGCGAAGCTTATAACTTACAGTTATCTACAAAAAGAGCACAAGAGACACAACAAATTCTGGAAGCTGCACTTGCCAAAGCTGGAAAAAGAAACGTAAGGTTCGAAACAATTGGAGTTGGTGAAGCCGAGGATCGCTCTCCTTTTGAAAACGGAAAACCAGAAGAACGTTTTTACAACAGGACAGTTATTATAGATATTAACACCATCAAATAATACCATATCTGGATAGGTTGTGCCTTAAGCATGCCTATCCAGATATTTTTGTTCAAGCCATATATGGCACCGGAAGTTTGAAATCAGTTTATAACGAGTGATTAAGTACGCTAAGCAGCAAACAATTCGTATAAACTAAACGTTTTTTGGCTAAGCGTAACTAAACCCTAAATAATGAAATACAGATTTTTAATCATCGCAACTTTAATTTCTTTTGCTGCTTATGCACAAAAGAAACCTGTAAAGAAAAGTCTCCCACTACCACCACCGCCTGTAATGCCAACATATGATAAGGTGCCTACTGCTGCTAAAAATCCGTTCCCAGAAAACATCACTTTTAAATGGCAAAACCAGCCAGATACGCTAACAACGTTTACGCCAACTGATGTTATCGAAAAAAGCTACACTTTTAACGGCCAAGGTAGAAGTGTTAGGATCAGTACGGTTTACCCGAAGAATAGTTTTGAGTATAAAAAGCCAAATAAGGGAGAAGTTGAAATGGCTCAAACCTTAATTATACGATACAAAGATTATAAAAATGTAACCATGGTAGGTAATAACATCAAGATTGTAAGTGATGATGGCAAAGAGGTGATAAAGCTACTGTTCACCAAAAAAGGCAATCAATTGATCCAGTTAAAAGAATTGAGTACAAACAAAGTATTTACTACCACTGATAGCTATGCTGGCGAACCTACTATAGGATTGTAGTTCACATATTTTATAACCTGTTAATTGTAAGCATTATATTTATGAAAAACCTACTATTCGCATTAATCAATACCGTCCTATTTTTAGGCTTAAGTATTTTCCTTTTTTCTTGCTCAGGTGCAAATCAATCTCATAAAGTGGAGAAAATAAAATCAATCTCTATTTCAACTTTTGGAGGTGAACGGGGATATTTCCAGTCGCTTATTATTACTCCCGATACGCTGTATTATGAGTTAGGTTCAAGTATAGATCCTGCTAATAATAAAAGCATAAAAAAAATGAATAGCCAATACAAATTTGAAGATCTAATTTCTGCAAATCAGTTAACTAGTTTTTCTAATATAACAAGTGGTAAAAGCCAACTACCAGTAGATGGAACCGATACCGAAATAACGGTTAAGACTGACAGTTCTGAGTTTAAGGTAAGGAATGCGGGAAACAATGGCAAATGGCTAGCTGTTCAGGCTAAAATGAATAACATCATTGAAAGAGAATTTAAATAAATAATGCTGATGAAATCACTTGTTTATCAAGCTTTCTTGGTTTTAATCATATTTGCAAGTTCGTGTAAATCTCCACTATCCAATGGCAAAGTAGAAGACTTATCAGCCATTTGTGCTAAAATTGAGATTACCAAAACTTATTCGATAGGAAAGATAACCGCGTAACTATCTCACTGTATGATGACAATAACAAAAAAATCGATAATAAAAATATAGTCATTAAGGTAAATGGGATTGTCTTAGATTGGGAAGATAAATAAGTATGTCGATTTTGATAAAAAAAAAGATGGCTAAGTGATTTTGATTAAAGTGATAGGGATATTTTGTTGTATTGATTTTAATAAAATCTAACCATATTAAAATAAACCACACGAAATGCAGATTAAAACCGTAGGCTTAAAATTAGGGTGTTTAGTGTTAATTGCACTAGGTATAGCAATTTATATCGGTTTGTCATTTAGTCGCATTCTCGTACCGCTGTTTCCAATTATCGTTGGTCTTTTGGTATTGTACGCAACCAAAGCGCAACGAAAACTCATTAAAACTGTTCCCACACCCATCTATCTAATTACAGATGGTTGGGTTAAAATACAAGGAACGCTGAGTGCACCAAAAACTTTTGAAACACCTTATTTTAAACAAGAATGCATTGTTTATACCTATGAAGAGGGAAATATTACCTACGATGATGAAAGTGGTTCAGAATATATAAGAAACACCAGTAGAAAAGAAGAATTTCAGGATTTTTATTTAACGAATGCAACGGGCAAAATTAAAGTAATTCTACATAAACTTAATCTTGCCCTTTTGCCAGCCAAATCAGATACTAAACATAGTGTTAAATATGCGGTAGATGATATTCGCTATACTGAAAGAACCCTAAAAAACGGTGAATTGATAAGTGTTTTGGGCTATGCCGTAAAAAACAGCAATCACGAGTTCGAGTTAAGCGAACAAAGTAACCAGCCCTTAGTTATTGCTACGCCCGATATTGAAGATAAAACAAAAAAATCTTTCAAGGTTTTTAAATACCTAATGCCTTATTTTATCTTGATGTACCTCTCAGTAAACTATTTTTTGTTTTTTGCGCCAGTTAAAGAGCATCTGGAGAAAAGTACGGCATACGTTCTTTTCATCTTTTTTGGAATGCCTATTTTGGGTGTTATTTTCGCAGTGATTGGAGCTAAACTCAATGGCTTTGGCAAAGATTTTTTCTCTGGCCTTGGCGGGATTTGTTTGGTTGTATCCTTATTAAGTTTTCCGTTATTATGCCTTTTGTTTATGACAGAAACTGAATTTTATATCATTAAACGTGTATGGGCGAGCGTATTCGTTTGTACAAGCTTGGCAATGTTAATTAATTATAAAAAATTGGATGAATTTTTATAAAGCAGCATACCTAAATTATTAAATGAAATATATAAAGCATTATCCACCAAGTTTTGTTGTTTATAATGAATTAAAGTTAATGTAATGATGAAAAAACACCTCACAATGTTTGTTTTACTTTTGTGTGCCAACTATGCTTTTGGCCAACAAAAACTGGTTAAGGATCTAGACTTTGATGGAGTTAAAGACACCGTCTATGTTGATGCAAAAACCGCAGAAATTGTTTGCCGCTTATCGAGTGCCAAGTTTAAAAAGATTAAAAGTAAAGGCATAGAGACTTCAACGGAAGATGCCAGTATCGAGGCTACTAAAAATGGTTTCGAATTTCACAGCAACTGGATGAGGGCAGGTTATGCCAATCAGTTTCGGTACAATAAAACTTTAAAAAGGATACAATTAATCGGTATGAGTAGATATGAATTTGGTAATGCCGCTAGCGATGGGAGTGGCGAATCTAGCGTAAATTTGCTAACAGGTGATTATATTGGTAATTGGAATTATTTTGACCATTTAGCCAACAACGAAAAGGGAGAATTGGTTAAAATACCTACCATTAAAACCAAAATGTTTTTCAAACAAACTTTCCTGGAAGATTTTAACGACTCAACTTATTATAATTATTCAGATAAGTGTTCGAAATTATATGAACTGGCTAAAGCAAAAACTAAGAAGCTTAGAAATAATGCAAAACCCTAAACTTTACCTGATGTTATCAATTGTTGCCATTGTATAATGTGTGCTTATACCATTTGAGCATAAAAAAAGCAACCATTGCTGATTGCTGCTATTCTTACAAGAGATTTTTTAAGTACCTATTTGTATAAATCTCTCAACGTCAAAAATGCCTTTTTCAATTGATTAAATAACTTTTTATCTTTTTGGGAAAAATCCACTGTAAAACTAGAGTCCACGTTAATATTTCCCTTTACACCATTTAAAGTAGATTCCGCCTTTACACCATTGTCATTAAGCATAACAGAAAAGTATCCCATACCAGCTTTGTTTGGCTGATCTGAAATTAATGCAATGCCTACAATATCAGCAGGATTGAATGAAAGCTTTGAGACCGAAATATTTTTTTTACCGTATGTCATTTCCCTTGTGATGTTAAACACAACTATGTTACCTGTATCTATAGAAAATTTAGCAGATTTGATAATGGTCTTGAAATCTTTCGTAGAAGTATATGTTTCTAAATCGTTGAATTGATTTAACTGATTGTTGATGTAAGCAATAGTTTGTTCTTTTGTTTGCTGCTGGGCATTAACGCTAAAAGAACCAAGTGCAAATAATATTAATAATAGATTTTTCATATTCAAAAATACTAGCTAGCAATTAGGATTTAAATACCTAAATGTTGGTATTTATCCAGAGAGGTTAACTGCAGGTAAATGTCCCGTTGAAAAGATTTAGCTCCGCCAGTTGATCTAATAGAAGGGTTGGTAACTGCCAACGAATACATCAATAACAGCAAGATGATGGAGGGTAATTTATTAAGCATTATTTGGTTTATGTTTACTTTGGCAGTTATTGCACCGTTGATTTCTTTAAACAATTTATCTTCATAGCAAGTTTGTTTAAGTATAGATTAATTTGCCTGTTAAATTCTCCCTATGAAATACCTGATGATGATTGTACTAAGTTTCATGATCGCTTCCGCCATTGATGTTCTGGGTGTATTTATTTTACAATCATTAGATCAAATCGGTACCGCCGATACTGATATGAAGAACCTGCCCTATGGAATAGCCATTGGCTTTAACCTTTTCTTGGCTTTAGGGACTTTGCCCATATTTTTGAATCTAAATTCTAGGGTTAAAGATAATTTTATGTTGAGTGCGTTAAGCTTTTTTCTGCTTCCGCTGGTTATGATGGTCTCTCTCGCCTTATCACTTGAGGAGGAAGCATTAACCGGAGTAGGATTCTGTGCCCCTTATATTTTTGTTTTATCTGTACTTTTTATGCGTTTTCGCAATCAAAACTTGTTTAAATGAGTGGATATATAGTCGAACCATAGTGATGCGGTTACTGCAATATAAACATCAAAAATGTCAGGTCAAGTGCAGAATAGACCTATTATTAGCGATTTGAATCTTTAACAGCCATTATTTTTTCGAAAGATTTGCCATGAATTTCATCAAACCATCAATAGTGCATGGAGAAAAATACTTTTTCTTCGTGTCGGGATCAACCGTTCCTCCAGAAACAATCCCAACAACTAAGCCCTGTTCATCTACTACTGGCGCACCACTTAATCCCCCAAATTGTTCTGGTACGATAACATCCTTAAGCAAAAGGCGATCTCCAATTGATTTGTAATATTCAAATTCATACACCCGCTGACTTCCTGTTTCCATTTTTCGGGTCCAGCCAATCACATACAGTTTTTCGCCAGGAGTTAGTGGTGTTGTTCTAAATGCTAAAGGTTTAACGTTTGAATGATTTGCTTTTATGGAGAACAATAGCCAATCCTGATTGTAGGTGGATGAATTGTCTAGTAGCTCTGATTTGTTCTCATTTAATAGTTTATCCGTAACCACAACCTGCTCTTTTTTATCTAAAGGATATAACATCCAGTCTTTCACATAATTTTCAAATGTTAGTGTTTTCATTTGATCTGTTTTAATGATCTTCAACAGATGTTTAGCCGTTACAGCAAATGTATCTGCATTATATTTGATCAAAAAACCACAACTAAATCTTGATTGATCGAATTTTGATTCAACAAAATCAATTTTATTTGTGAGTGCAATTGGAGCAAATTCTTTTTTAGACAGTTGATCTTGGGCACACCCAGAAGTTGAGATTAATAATAGAATGAATAGATAGAAGTAGTTATTTGTAAAGCGCATGTTCATGAGATTTGGTTAATTAAATATATACATTTATGATAAGAATTTCTGAGGAAGGATGCATCTCACTGGTTAAGTCATGATCTTTGTCTCACCCGTTCTTGAATGATAAGCAGAAAATACCTACTGAAATGATTGCAGTAAAGTTAAACTTGCCTCCAAACAAACCCTCACTAACCAATTTCTTATCTTTTTTGTCTTTTTTTACAAACCCATGCAACAAATAAGAAGAAGTTGCGACTTCCTATTAGAAACAGAATTTATTCATCAGATCAAGATTTTATAGTTGACGCCACAAGAAGAAAATAATGACCGCGAACTAATTGCAATGTGCCGGGCAAGCAATGATCTGGGCTATGCTGGATTGTATAAAAAATATGCGAAGGCAACTTACAATTCGATCCACAGGGTCATTTTGCACACTGCAGAGGCCGAAGATATCTTGCAGGAAACATTTGTGACTGTATTTAAGGAAGTCGATCGACTAGATCATGTAGTCAATTTTGAAGCATGGATAAAAAGGATAGCAATTAACAAATCTATTTCCCATTTAAGAAAGAGGAAAATTGAGTTTGCTGATTTAGGATCCAAAGAGATCGAAGCTGGAGAAGAATACGATATCGAAGAAAATGAAATATTTGAAAGTAAGGTTGAAGATGTAAAAAAATGTATTGCGAAACTTCCTGACGGCTATAGGACCATAGTGACACTATATCTTTTCGAACAACTACCTCAAGAAGAAATTGCTAAACTATTAGGCATCTCCTACAACACCGTAAGAACGCAATACCATAGGGCAAAAAAGAAAATTCTATCCGCATTAATAGAAAAATCATATTATGAATGATCCATTAAAAAGATTTATAGACCACCATAGGGATGAACTGGATGATTTACAGCCATCCCCCGATCTCTTTCTTAAGATAAAGGCAGATCTGAAAAAAGACAGACCTAAAGAAGCGAAGATTGTAAAACTAGCGCTTTATCAAAAGTTGCTTTCAGCTGCAGCTGTGATTGTTGTGTTAATTGCAGGCTACCTGATATTCTACACCTATAAGAATGAACCAACCCTTAAAGGAGATCAGACTGCGATGGACAAAAATAATAAAACCAACGTGCAAAAAAGAGATGAGGCTTTATCCATATCTCCTGGAGCTGATGAGGTATCAAGTAGAAAAACTACAGCTAGCAATCATGTAGTGAAAGCTGTAGTTAAACCACCAAAACTGGATGTTGACCTAAATACAATCTACAAAGATTTGCAGGATAGCACCTCATCAAGTACCAGGTTAGCTGCTATCCTTAAAATTGGGAAATCGGGAATAATTAACTACGATATTGCAAATAGATTGGCAAAAACATTAGATAATGATGATAATAATAATGTAAGACTAACCGTGCTAAATTTATTGGGACAATACAGTGAGGATAGTTACGTCAACAACATTTTCCTAAAGGCCCTGGACACACAAAAAGATCCAATCATCCAGCTTGGCCTGATCGAATTATTGAAAAGAACAGATAATCCGCATTTAGATAATCGGTTGTATGCTCTTGCAAATGACCCTAACACTTTTGCAACGGTTAAAGACCAAGCCTATTTGGTATTACTTAATCAAAATAAACTATAAATATTTAAAACATAATCGAGCAAACATGAAAAAGCAAATTATCATTTTATTTACCTTACTATGTACTGGACTAATAGTAAACGCACAAAAAGAATACCGATTGGCAAAAACTGCAGGTCACTTAAAATTAAACCTTAATGGCGCAATTGTAGAAGGCTATGACGGAAAGGAAATTATTTTCTCTAGTGCAAACAATACTACTGTTGAAGTCGATGAAAGAGCCAAAGGTCTGGTGCCCATTGCCAGTTCTGGATACGCGGACAATACAGGTTTAGGAGTTAATGTGAAGGAAAGTGGCCAAGAAATTATCGTGAATAATATTTTTAAGAGCAATTCTGATGTTTTGACCATTAAAGTCCCTCAAGGAATAAAAGTTTCTTTTGCCAATAATAGCAGCCAATCTTATGAAGACATCATCATTAAAAATCTTAAGAGTGAAATTGAAGTGTCGACACGTTATAACAAAATTGTGCTGGAGAATAATTCTGGCCCAATGAACATTAACTCTATTAATGGTCCTATAGAAGCCATTTTCAATAGTGATATAAAAGGACCAGTATCAATCATTTCGATATACGAGTATGTAGATATCACTTTGCCGGTCACCACGAAAGGTAATATTGAACTAACAACCAATTATGGTAAACTTTATGCAGCTAAAGAGTTCAAAATCGACATCGATACAAGCAAAGTAGAAAAAAATAGCAACAGAACTGCAACAACTAGCCTCACAGGAACTAAGTCTATTGTAATCAATAACGCATCTGCTAACCAGATCAATCGCAATGCCAATACGACAACAAGCATTTCATCTGGAGAAGGTACTATATCAATTGGTTATTCGTATAACACAGGCGAAAAAATAAAAGGGAAATTGAATGGCGGCGGTATCGACCTGATCTTTCAATCAACTAATAACAATGTGTACCTAAGGCAGAAATAATTTTCCGGCAAACCAAAAATTAAAATGCGAATTAAAATAATTATAACACTGTTTTTTCTACTAAGTACCACTATAGCTTTTCACAAATTACAGTGTATATAGCTCCAAACGGAAAAGCCATAACAGAAGAAGCCTACCAAAAAGGTAAAATTACTTCATTAGAAAATGCAAGAAAAAATTACGGTTCAGATTACGAATTTTATGAGAAATTAGAACTTTTCAAAAACACAAAAGATAGTATCCAATATAAATTCAAATGGGAATTTTTGAATAGAGAAATGCTTGCTCAAAAGTTAAACAAACTGCTCTAATAAAATCCACCACTAAAAAGCATAACATATATTTCACGATGAAAAGATTATTTTTTGCCGCTTATTTATTAGCGGCAACGGCAAAGCTATGCCCAGCGCAAACCAATAAACAGTCCGCACAACTAGATAGTGTTTTCAATGTCTTAACTCATCAAAACCAATTTAATGGAAGCGTAATCATTGCAGATAAAGGGAAAATTATACTTAATAAAGGTTATGGCTTTAGCAATGAGCAGACCAAACAACAAAATAATTCACAAACAATATTCGAGCTTGCTTCCTGCTCCAAACAGTTTACTGCAGCGGCTATCGTTTTACTTAAAAGACAGGGAAAATTAAACTATGATGATAAAATAGCCAAATACCTGCCAGAGCTAAAGTTTTGGGATAAAGTAACCATTGATGATCTGTTGAGGCATACCAGCGGACTGCCAAATTTTATGTCCGATATGCAGGATGTTTGGGATCAAACAAAAATTGCCACAAATGCCGACGTAATCAACTTTTATGCAAAGAGAAAAGATACTTTAAAATTCGAACCCAAGAGCAGACACCAATACAACAATACCAACTATGCAATTTTGGCAAGTATTATTGAAAGGGTATCTGGCAAAACCTATGCAGAATTTTTGTCGCAACATATATTCAAACCCCTGAATATGAAATCAACTTTTGTATATAATAGAAGGGAAAAACCTAGAAAAATAAGTAATTATGCTACGGGTTATGTTTGGGCCACCAACACATTTGAAAAAGTGGTTGCTGAAGGCCCAGGTTATAATGATAAACTGGTTTATTATCTAGATGGGGTTGTGGGCCATGCAAAAGTTAATTCCACTGTAGAAGATCTTTTCAAATGGGTGACCTCACTGAAGACAAATTCTTTATTTACCCAAAAGGAATTTGAGGAAATGACCGAAGTAACCCAAACTTCTACAGGTAAGAATATTGCCTACGGATACGGATTTGATGTTTCAAAAAGAGAAGGTAAGTTCTCATTCGGACATACCGGAAATTGGGATGGCTATACTTCCTTCATTTATCAGAATGTAATCAAGGATAGAACAATTATCATCCTGGAAAACTTTAAACTTGGAACCTATTCCTTCAAGAACATCAATGAAATTTTAGATAATCAGCCTATTTCAACTGAATTCAAGCCTATGGTGATGCTAAAAGGGGTTGAGATGGAAAAGTTTGGAGGTACTTACGCCGATGAAAAAGACACCACTGAACATCATATTATTACCTATAAACAAGGCCACTTATTTTATAATACAGATAAAACGAATTATGATATGAGGTTTTTCCCGATCTCTTCCAACGAGTTTAAAGCAATTAGACAAGGCGGTGCAGATGGTATATTGAGATTTACAAAACTTGATGATGGTAAGTTGAAAATGGAAATGCTTCAGGATGGCGAGGTAATAGGTGCCGGAACGCTAGCCAAAAAATAAAATCACATTAGCTTTTTATCTATAAAGAAACTATGCACATGCATATCTTACACGTAATAGAAACCTGTCGTCTACAATAGAACCTGTTACTAAGTTTTGCTGGATTAACCAATGGTTTTCTTGATTAATCCAGCTCGATTTGCTTTGTCTTAGTATTTTGCGTTGATGACCCCTTTAGTAATGGTTAAGGCATCGCCAGAGCTAGCTGACCTTGCAGCAAGGAAAGCGGTAAAGGTGCCTTTGATGGTCCTTTCTACAGGATCTACATTGGTGATGATCACCGTAGCTGAGCTCCCAGGGTTCTCGGTGTCTTGGATACTGATGGGTAGGGCTCCCTTAATGAGCCTATAGGTTATCCCCGACTTGGTTGAGGGATCGCAGGCATAGGTTCCTGGTCCGTTGAAAGGGCTAAGTGTAATACCAAGGTCGTAGGTAAGATCCATTTTGAAGTCTAATTCAGGAATACCTGTACCTGTGGTATACTTGACCAATTGGAGCAAAGTGCCAGAGTAATAGCCTTTCCGAGTCCAGCTCTGGTACTGTCCGTTGACGTAACAGGAAATGGAAGCAGATTTCTCCTTTGGTGAGATTGTTCCTGCATCAGTGTTCTTGCCTAGCTTAACGGCTAATGTTGTGCCCGATGGTTTCTGATAGAAATCGTTTGGGGTATAGTCTAAAGTGTAGTTGCCCTCTGGGAGCTCTGAACCAATGAATTTACCGTTGCTGATCTGTATGGGATATTGCTGTCCGCCCTCAGCTAAAGTTGCGGTAATCTTGGAGATGGATTCTGCAGGGATGATCGTTCCTGATAAACTGCCCTTGGTTGTGCTAGTTACTGGCGTGCCAATGATGGGCTGTGGTTGAGCTTGTTCTGGCTCGGGTTCGGCCCCACGTTTTTTACACGCTATAGTAAGGGTCAATAAAAAAAGTAGGATTTGTAGTTGTTTTTTCATGGCTATGTTTTTGTTTCGCTTTGCGATGAACAAAGTTCAATAATGGCCAGTACTTGCACAATACCGCAGATTGGGGGATTTTAGGTGATAGTATTTGGAAGTATTTTCTTGCGTAGCTCAATTAAACGTTTGCCGGAACGCTAAGGGAGATACATTGGTTTTTCTTTTAAACAACTTATTAAAGGACTGCGGATATTCAAACCCCAATCGGTAAGCAATTTCAGCAACGGTGAGCTTGCTTGCAGCTAGATATTCTTTTGCTTTTTCGATGAGCTTGTCCTGGATATGCTGCTGTGCGCTTTGACCAGTAAGTGATCGTAAAAGGTCGCTTAAATAATGTGGCGAAAGGTTGAGCTTGCCTGCAAGATATTCAACGGTAGGAGGCCCCATTTTAAGGGTTTCTTCACGGTCGAAGTATGCCGTTAACAGCTGTTCCATTTTCGACAGTACATCATGGTTTACAGCCTTCCGGGTAATGAACTGCCTTTCGTAAAATCGATTGCTATAACTTAATAATAGTTCGATCTGAGCAAAAATGATATCCTGCGTGTGCTTGTCAATATGTTGATATTCCTGATCGATCTTGAGGAAAATATCTTCTATGTTTTTTTCTTCCTTCTCTGAAAGATGTAATGCTTCATTAATGCTATAAGAAAAGAACCCGTAATTTTTGATGTTGGCCGCAAGCGGATGTTTATACAGAAAATCAGGGTGGATCAATAGGGCATAACCAGAGGCTGGACTTAAGATCTCTGTTTGTGTGTCATCGAGCGACATGACCTGCTTAGGTGCAATAAAAGTCATTACGCCTTTATTGTAATCGTAATATTGTTGTCCGTACTTGGTTTTTCCGGCAATGTTCTTTTTCAATGATATACAGTAGAAACTCACTGAAAAGTTTTATCAGGATCCGTAAATCGTATATCCGAGACACGGATAACACTCACCAAAGGGTGAAGTGGCTCCGGTAGCGATACTAAACGATGTTTTTCAGATATGGAATTAATGACTTTCATTTTAATCTCTTTACAAACTTACAACAGGCAATCCGTCTTTTCAGTTGCCTGTTGTAAAAATTTAACCTAATATCTGTTTTCTGATCTCTTTTCGAGATTCTTCACTGCCAATTTCTAAACGGCGTGAATACATTGCCTTTGCATCTTCGCCCGCTAGGTAGCGGATTTGGTCTTTGCCGTCTGTAGCAGCTTCATAAACTATTGCTGCTATTTTATTGGCAGGTACTGCTACATTCATCATAGAATCAGTTGCGGAAAATAACTTGTCTTCAAGATCTTTGTAGCTTGGGTGCAGGTTCCTATCGAGCGACCTATTTAAAAAATCAGTTGCGATGGCACCTGGTGCAACGGTTTTGATGCCTATGTTATGTATGCCCAGTTCAAATGACATGCTTTCAGACCAGCCTTCTACTCCAAATTTTGTAGCATGATAAATAGAGTGTAATGGAAACCCTAAAAGACCGCCCATTGAAGTTGTACTGATAAATAAACCGCTTTTCTTTTCTCTGAAATGAGGGATAAAAGCATGTGTTACCCTGATCACACCCATGAGGTTAGTATTGATCTGCCTTAAGATCTGTTCATCTGTAAATGCTTCTAATGCACCCATTAAACCGTAGCCAGCATTATTAAACACTACGTCGATAGGATGTAGCGCTATTGCTTTTGCTACAGTACTACTTATTTGCTCCAGGTTGGTAACATCAAGCGGTAATAATGTTACGTTTTTCAGCTGTGCGAGCTCTATGTCTTTTTCTGGATTTCGCATGGTTGCGATTACATTCCAACCTTTGGATTGAAATAACTTCGCTGTTGCCATTCCTAAACCTGTAGATGCTCCTGTTATAAATATTGTTTTCATTTTTTCTCCTTGTTAATTAAACAAAGATCACTTAAGCAAAACAGGGTTGTGTTTCCAAACCGCAGTTTGTTGTGTCCAGATTACTGGTGAAGATATATGATGGAAGATGTGCCAAAGTCGTCCTTTTGGGAGAGCTATAGGTAAGGTGTAGGCAAGGTGTAGGTAAGGTTGGAATGTTGATGGTGTTGAAAGGTTGGAAAGTTGGCGTCTGAACGTTATCTTTAAACATCTCCAAATGGGATGCCTTTGGCACAACTAGGGCATTTTCCGCAGTACATCGCATTGTTTATTGTTGGCCTAATTGCTTATCGAAATCAATGCTATTTGGAAGTTTGGTTCGTTGTTCTTTTGCTGTTTATATCTTTCACCCAATCGTAATTGTTGCGCTAAACTTGCTTTTAAGAAACTGGGCAGTTGATGCTGCGGTCAAGCTTTTAATTGTTGCTCCATTGGCAGTATTGGGAAGTTTTTTGCTTGGTAAAATTATCTTATGGATCACAGGAGTTAAAAGAATTATTTAGATTTTGGAGATCAACATCTTCCATCATACCTCTTCCATTTACCTACCATATACCTACCATTTACCTAGGGCTTGTGTAATTATGTCTTATCTTCTGCATTTTAATTTACGTTTGAGCCTTTCAACCTTCCAACACTCCAACCTTCCAACCCTTCAACCTTCCAACCCTTCTTAATAATTTCTTAACAAAAAGATAACCCATAAACCATTCTCCCATTGGCTAATTTTGTCGCATTGTTATTCATGGTAAAATGGCGAAACAAGGAATCGATAGTTATATTCAGGAGTGGTTGGCAGGCGATGAAAAAGCTTTCGAAGTAATTCTGGATTTCTATTATCCTCGGCTTTTGGCATCCGCTCTCAAAACGGTTACGAATCGAGAAGATGCTGAAGAATTGGTGATGAATGCGCTCTTGAAAATATGGCAATATAAACTTAGGCTCCATGAGGTACGCAAGTTTGACGATTATTTGTTTGGGATCTTAAGACAGGAAATGGTAAGGATTTCTAGGAAAAGGGTATTGGTTACCGAAACAATAGATGATCAGCCCTTGGGCAATCTTGGCTTAGTAGAACATCCCGAACTTGCCCTCAAGGAAACCCTTGTTCGTTACCATGCAGCATTGGATAAACTCAGTCCAAAACAAAGAGAAGTATTTCTTGCACTCCGTGAGGAAGAATTGAGCAGGAAAGACATAGCCGAAAAAACAGGCTTGTCTATCAACACCGTTAACAGTCACATGAACACCGCACTGAAAATACTTCGCCAAGAATTGAAAGAATACCCAGAAGCATTAATTGTTCTACTGATCAGTAATTGCTTCCGAATTTAGTTGAGACCTCTTCTATAGGATCCCCATCCCCACGCTGTGGATCACACAAAATGTGATGTTTCAGTACAACAAAGTACCTAGCGATGTTAATTAAATATTAACAAGTTTTGCTTGATATTAACAAATCATTAATTCGTTCACTGCCCCTAATTATAAAATTCGTTTCATGCATTCTTTATAATAGAGACCATGGTAAGGTCCTACAAAAAGAACAATATGGAGCAACCATCAAAGAATACATTAATCAGGTACTTTAAGGGTGAATGTACACCAACCGAAATGGAACTGGTAGAACTTTACCTTGCTATGGATCTAGACCAGGAACTCGTAGCTACCTGTATGAAAGCTGCCTGGCTTGATGAAAAAAATGATGCTCATCTGCAAGTGAGTGAAGCCGATTTAACGGGTTTTAAACAACGGTTTTATGCCAACCAAAATAAGCTTATTCCAGCTCCAATAGTAGAAGAGCAACATGTTGGTCGTGGTCAACTCTTTCAATTTCCTGTTTGGTTAAGGGTAGCAGCAGTTTTATTGATCCTGATGGGCATAACCCTGTTTACCTATAATAAGCATACTGTGCAAAGTGAGCTTACAAAGATTGATGTAGAAGTAGCCCCTGGGAGCGATAAAGCATTGCTGACCCTAATAGATGGTTCCACAGTTTCCTTATCCAATATGCCTACTGGTAAACTTGTTATGCAGGGCGGATTACGGGTCGAGAAAACAGCTGCAGGTGAAGTTGTGTACAGCAACAACACTAAGGCACATGTCGCTTCTAATGCAAATAATACGATTACAACACCCAGAGGTGGACAGTACCGAGTTACCTTGCCAGATGGTACAAAAGCATGGCTAAATGCAGCTTCCTCACTCAGTTATCCATTGAAATTTAAAGAAGGAGAAAGACGGGTGAAGATGACTGGAGAAGTTTACTTTGAAGTTGCTAAAGCTATCTCATCCAATAGTGGTAAACATGTACCTTTTTTCGTGGAGACCGATAAACAGACCGTGCAGGTGCTCGGTACCCATTTTAACGTTAGCGCCTATGCAGATGAACCAACAGTTAAAACAACCTTATTAGAAGGAAGTGTGAGAATAATTTCTCGTAGTGGAGACGGAGCACTTCTTCGGCCAGGACAACTAGCCCTACTTAATGAACATATCCAGGTAAAGGAAGCCGATGTTGATCAGGAACTGGCATGGAAGAACGGTGATTTCATATTCAAGGGTGAAACACTAGAAAGTGCACTGCGCAAAGTTGCCCGTTGGTATGATGTTGAAATAGATTGTCCCCCACACCTCGGCAAATTGCGCTTCAATGGCATGATCTCAAGGTCACAGCCGCTATCCATGATTGCAGAAATGATAGCATTAACAAAAGTTGGAAAAGTAACGGTTAAGGAAAGGAGGCTCATCGTGACGAATTAATACCAAACAGCTCACGATGGGTTAAACAAAAGCCAAGGGTGTACCACCACCCCTGGCAAAAATGTTAAAGCTCATCGAAAAAATTGGACTAACAATACCATCAACTCATTTTAACATCAACAAAAATATGAATTTTTATCAATGCATGCGTGTTATGAAGATCACCATGATATTATTAACCTGCCTGATTGTACAGGTCCGTGCTGCAAGTTATGCCCAGCGCGTTACCATGAGCAAGCAAAATAGCAGTATCCATACCATTTTAGAAGAAATTAGGCGCCAAACCCAATATGATTTTTTCTATGATATGAATTTGTTCAATAAGGCAAAACCAGTTAGTATCCAAGTAAAGGATGCAACCATTGAGCAAGTACTCGATAACTGTTTTGAAGGGAAACCCTATCGTTACACCATCAAAAAGAACATGGTCGTAATTACTGCTATAGTTGGTATTCCTTCAGAAGATCGGGCTATAAAAGTAAATGCGCAACAACAATCTGGACGCATAGCTGGCAAAATCATCGACGACAGGGGTGAGCCGCTTCCTGGAGCCAATATCAAGATTGTTGAAACAGGACAGGGTACCCAAAGCAAGGCAGATGGAACCTATAGTTTTAGCATCACTAATGGTAACTATACCGTCGAAGTCAGCTATATTTCTTTTCAGACCAAAAGGATCACACAAGTTTTGGTAAAGGAAGCACAGCTGACCAATCTTGATGTAGTATTGAACCCAGTTAATAACAAACTGAACCAAGTGGTAGTAACCGCCACCTATAAAAGTGAAAGCATCAATGCGCTTTATGCCCGTCAGAAAAACGATGTGTCAATTTCAAACGGTATTAGTAGAGAACAGATTGCGGCATTGCCCGATAAGAATATCGGAGAAACACTGAAACGTATTTCGGGAGTAAGCACCACAGACAACCGCCGTGTGGTGGTACGTGGTATTGCCGAGCGTTACAACGTTGCCATGATGGATGGAGCCACATTGCCAAGTACAGATGTACAGGTACGTGATTTCGAGTTTGATATTATCCCAAGTAACCTGGTTGATAATGTAATCGTTTCTAAAACAGCTTCTCCTGATATGAGCTTCGGCTTTGGTGGTGGATTGGTACAGGTGAATACTATGGCTATTCCCAACCAGAATTTCATGTCATTTGCTATCGGAAGCAAGTACATTAATGGAAGCACCGGTAAAGACTTTCTGGGCTATGGACGTGGTAAAAGTGATTACCTTGGTTTTGACGATGGAGATAGAAACCATTTCCCGAAAGATCTCCTTTACTTCAATTCAGGGAATTATAACCCTACTAATCCGGCAGGTACAACACCGCCAGCTGGGATAGAGAAAATTACACCCGAAATGGTTGCCGCACAGAATAAAAGGATAGGAGGGATGGAAAGATTGGGAACCCGGACTTATCACGCTACACCTGGCCAAAACTATCAGTTTAGCTTAGGCAGAAGTTATAACTTAAAGAATAGCCGTTTCGGCTTTGTGGGCTCGTTGAGCTACCGTAATGAACAGGCTATTGACCAAATTGCGAATTTTGAGCGTGGTGTTTTTAATAAGCTGAACGAAAACAGCTATGATCCAACTACCAATGAAGAATTAAAAAAAACGGCAGCTGCTCAATATAATTTTACCACCAATTTAGGTGCATTGGTCAATGTAGGCTGGAACAGCAAGAACCACAAAGTTACGTTGCGTAATTTTTACTCAAGGGCATTTGCCAATCAGTTCTTTCGTATTGCTGGTTGGGGAGAGGATTTGGGCTTCGGCGATCATCCAGCGGTGAGAGAATATGACCGTCCCAAATTCATTGATTTATTACAAAACAGAGTAAGCGGAGAACATACTGTAGGCAAGTTGAAATTCGACTGGGGCGTAGCACGTAACCGGGTCAACAACCACGAACAGGATGCGGTAGATGCTTACCTCTTCCCAACAAACTCATTAAATGGTACTACCTACAATTATGGACCTGGCCCAACTGCAGGTGGTGCTACCAACCCAGGGCCATTAAGCCGTTCATCTTATAAATATGTCGAAACCAATTGGATGGCTGATGCTTCCCTAGCCTATAAGTTCAACATCGGAAAGTTGGCACAAGTATTTAAAACAGGTTATCAGTACATGGATAAAAAAGGGGGCTATGATTGGAACGTTTTACCTATTGGTGTGGCAAGTGGTTTTAATGACGGATACCTGCCAGTTCAACAGTGGAATGTTGATTTTAAAGATCCATTGCATGATATCTATTATTATCCGGCCGGCTATAACAATAAAAGTTACGTCGGTAAAAATAACAATCAGGCCGTGTATGGCATGATGGATAATCGTTTTAACAATTGGATCAGGTTAGTGTGGGGTATGAGGGCAGAATATTATCAATATGAAAAGGTATTGGACGCAGCTGCGGATAAGATCACAGAAGCCGACCTAGCCGGATTAGACAAGAGTCGCTATGTAGACCCTGAAACAGGTAACTTGGTACACCGTACTTACGATGCCAATGCCGAAGAAAAGAAATGGCTTTATATGCCTTCTGCAAATCTAACCCTTACACCACTCAAAGATTTTAATATTCGCGCTGCTTATGCTAAATCCGCTGTTAGACCTGCATTAATCGAAAACTCGAGCTTCTCACGTTTCAACTATCTTTATGGCCGGATCCAGCGTAACACAGGGGTGATTTCTACCATCATTTCTCATTATGACCTGCGAGCAGAATGGTATCCATCTGCTGGTGAGGTGATCTCTTTCGGGTATTTCAAAAAGCATTTTAAAAACCCTGTAGAGATGTACCTGGATATTACCTCTACCAGTGGCGCAATTGACCTGCTTACGGCCAACTCCGATTATGCCGATGTGAATGGATGGGAATTTGACCTGCGCAAAAACCTTGGATTTCTAAACAATAGTTGGAGATTTTTGAAAGACATCTACTTCAGTGGGAATCTTACCATACAAAATTCAGAAGTACAAGCCAGCTCTTTTGTTTACACTTCATTGGGCGCTTCGAGCGATAACGATGGTAAAACTTATGCTTATCGTACCAAGACCTATTTAAAAGAAAAACGACCGCTATATGGTCAGGTGCCAGTATTGTATAATGTTGGTTTACAATATGCAGGACAACGTTTAAGTGCGAATGTTGCCTTTAACCACTCGGGATATAAAACTTTCACCGTGGGCATGCAACCACAATATTCTGAGATGGAACGCCCACGCAATCAGTTAGATGCACAGTTGGGTTTTAAGTTCCTAAAGAGCAAAAAGCTGGAAGCCAAATTAAACATGGCCAATCTGCTCAACAGCCCATACCGGTTCTTTATCAATGGGAAAGGTACCTATAAAATAAAACCAGGTACCAGCAGCATGAACATGAAAGAATGGTCTGACGCCTATGAATGGAAGTATGGATTTTCTGAAAAATATGAAGAAGGTTATTATGAAACAGCTGATGATGGAAGGGTAATACGCATAGGTGATACCGATTCGTTTATTCGTAAAATCGGCACTTCGTTCAGTTTGACCCTCAATTATAATTTTTAATCTCAATTAAACTTTGAAATAATGAAATTTAAAATACACTTAGTGTACCTAGGCGCGATGTTGCTCATGTTGACCGCTTGCAAAAAAGGGGGAAATGATTTTTTCTATGAAGAAGGCCTTATTCCGATAACCCTTACTGGTTTTAACGGAAGTAGTGAAGAACTGGTGGTGAAAGTGGACGCTTTTACTTTCCCTTCAGGGCTGCAACCTAATGCCAGTTTTGTACAGAACAATTCCTATATCTTTAAAGGAACTGAAAATCAGGTAAAACTTACAGTTAACGAAAAAAAAACTGGAAAACTGGTGCTAGAAAGAGCACTTAAAAAGGAAGATGGTGCAGCAAAAATAAATTTTCTCTACATGGATGGCAAGATTGTCCCAATGCCAGATAAGCCAGCTTTGGAAGATGGAAAGATCAGCCTGATCTATATGTTCCAGCCCACAATTACCAATTACACCGAACCAGTAGATTTTGTAGTAGGCAAATATTATGCTACTCCACAGGTATTCGAGGAAGTTGTAAGGGCAAAAAACGTAAAACCAAATGAGTTTAGTGAGCCTGTAAAGTTGGCTACATTCTCTACCGCTAGGCAAGACTATAATGGGGTAATGACAACAGTTTCGTTTGTTGTACGTATCTGTAAAGCAGGAACAAATGTGCTCTATACCGATGGAACAGCCTACACATGGAATGCGCTTAGCACCACTGCCCCAAAACCTGCAGCAGGAACTGCCTCTTCCAAGCTTTACATATTTAACGAAACTCCAGCAGGCAGCGTCATGAGATTTGGAACCCGTTTAGATCTATAATTAAACAATGAAACAAATGAATATAAAGATTAAAAAACTAGGTTTTTTCTTCATCCTGTTAACAGCACTTTTAGCCTGCAATAAAGAACAAGATGTTACAAAAGCAATCAGCATCAATATAAAAGGTTATAACATCGGAAACAGTGAACTAGAAGTTGCTGTAGATGACGTAACCTATGATAAGTTCAGGATCCCCGCAAATCAACAAGTAAACTTTGCAAAAATCTATACCTATCCTTCTAATAAAAGTCAAGCGTCATTAAGAATAAAAGACATTACTCCAGCGAAGGAAGTTTTTCAACAACAGCTCCAATTGAATAAGGGTGAAATCGATAGGTTTTTCCCATTTGTGATCATCAATGGAACCCCATTAGAAATCAAACCTCCAGTTGCCGATCCCTCAACTAACAAGGTAGCCTTTTATATCCACTACCCACAAAGCAGCGATGCGATAGACATCTTCCTTAAAAACAATGCCGGACAGATTGCTTATGTTGCCAAAAATGTAAAGCCTTCTACATGGGTGTATACAGATTATCTGACTGATGAAGCGTTTAAGGATTTGAGGAGTTCTGATATGCTATATTTTACAAAAACAGGCACAACAACTACCTGGGCATTTAGAGACAGTGAGCAGATCAGCAAAAGCCCAATAGGCACACTATTGTTGCCAAATTTTGCAGAAAAAGGTAAGGTATGTAGTTATTTTATCACTCCAAGTACCAATCAGTTAGATATGGTTAGGTTGTTTAAAGGATCAAACTAATATCAAAAATTAGGCACACCGTTTTCCAATTCGGTGTGCCTTTTATTTAATTGCCCTTTACTTTTAACCGCTCTAGTTCAAGTACCTTTTTGAACATGGGATCCTGTTGATAAAGATAGCTTGATCCAAAAAGATCCTGCTCAGCAATTACCCTTTGGTAAAGCTCATCGATGGTGTAACTCACAGGATATTCAACATGGTTTTGAAAAGCATCAGCAGGTGTTTTGGCATCTGTAAAATCAATCTGTGGTTCAATCCTGAAGATAATCTTGCTGTAGGGTAGCTGGAGTATAGATGGATTGGTCTGAAGTCCACCCAAAAGATCCGGAGTTTCTCCGATACTTACCAGTTGCTCATTCTTGCTGGCCAGATTAGAAAGGTTGGAAGCCGAAGAATAGATATATCGATCTTGAAGGATATAGACTTTGCCATTAAAACCATAGTTGATGCTATCTGGGGTAACAAATTTATAGTTGGCAATAGAAATATAGTACATTTTAGGTTCCTTCAAAGTAGCAACATCCACATCAAAAGAGAAGTTGTCTCTTTTCTTTACCGAGTCGGCATTCAATTTAAATTGTTTTTGGTTGTAAGCACTGAAATTCCGAGCTACTACTACATCCTGTTTAAGGGTATCCCTAACAATCCGCCCCAAGAAATTAGCATAGGTATTATCGCTTCCACCTCCGTTGCCCCTTATATCAATTACAATGGCCTTAACCTGATTTTTGGCAATAATTGGAGCTAGTTTATTGGCTAATGAATCCCCGTATGCTTCTACCATCGACGGCATCTTCGCATAAAAGATGGCTTCTTTATCAAAATAGTGAGTAATCAAAGGCGAATTTTCACCGTTATAACCTAGAGGTGTTATAATTTTACGACTAAGAGCTATGGTATCACCCTTGGTAATATTTAGATGGTATTTTCGTTTTTCTCGGTCAATGAATATCAGATTCAGCTTATCTTTTTGATAAGACTGGATTGGTCTATAAAAGCGCTCATGGTACATTCTATTATTGATTCTGTCCCACCTTAATGGTGAAATATAAGCAAGCTGCTTTTTCACAAATTTGTGCACCTGTTTACCGTTACAACTGATTAGTTTCATCGATGCCGGAAAGTTCTCCCCATTATACGAAAAGGGCATTAGGTTATAATATTCGCCATCGGTATATACCAGATTCAGGTCAAGTTTAGCTGAAAAGTTATTGTTTGCGAATTTTTCATATTGATGACCATAAACAATCGAAGTGCTATCAATATTCTTGATGATCCCGTTTGGGATCCAGTTATTCTTCATGATATCTAACTGCCAACTGCCCAACCTGCCAGAATGACCATCTTGGGCAGCATTTAACGTCATATCTACTAGGTGGAGATATTCAGCCATTGAAGTATTGGGCTTAATCTTTTTTCTCAGCTTGCGAGCATAATCGTTGAAATTGATATGGCGAACCTGATGATTATAATAGATGATCGGACTTACTTGTTTGATATAAGACACCAGTGTGTCATGGTCTGCTAATTTTTGCTGATAGCTAAGTTGCGGAACGGATTTAAGTTCGTTCAATTGTATTGCAATACTCGGCTGTTTGCTGTGCATTGCACAGGAGGAACAAAAACAGATAACTAGAAGAATAATTAAATAACGATTTGTAGACATTTCTTTTTTTCTACAAAGAAATATAGTTCGATTTTTATAAAATTGTAAAAATCATTCATCCATAACTTCTTTGTAGATCCATGCCAGGTCTTTCTGCTGAACAGAGATCTGTTTGATCAATCTTTTGGGAGATTGACCAGCGAAAGCTTTGAAATCCTTGATGAAGTGGGGCTGGTCATAATAATGGTTACTGAAGCCGACTTCCGTAAGCGAATTCTGTTGTTCCAATATCCCTGCCAACACATTTCTGAACCTAATGGTTTTGAGAAATTGCTGTGCATTCTGTCCTACATGATTTTTAAAAAGACGAAATAGTGTAGTATCGCTAATATTCAGCTTTTTACAAAGTATTTCTATACTGAGCGCAGTCTTTGTTGTATTTGCCAGATTAATATAATGCAACGCTTCCTGAAGCTTGGGCGGAACATTGTCCCTTAGCCTGCTAAGTAATATTTCTTCTAATCTGTAGGCCCTTACCTTGGCATTAGTTTCCTCAAATATATGCTCAAGTGTGTATAAATAATAAGAGCCAAAAAGTTGCTCAAAGGCAGTGTTAGAGCTTAATGCCTCACTTAGGTTTTCACCAGTAAAGGCACGTAAAGCTGCCGGATGAAACACAATGCAGATCTGATCAAGATCAGTGTTGATATTTACATTAAATGGCATGGTATGAAAACCATACATACGACTGGTAAAACTTTTGCTTCCAGTTTCAATAGTGCACTGGTTGGTGGCCACATTGCTAGTATAGTTCACTACATTCTCTTTGTAAATAGCCAAACATAAATTAATGTTTGGAAAGGTAGTGTAGTTAATCATACTACTATCTGACTTTCTCAGAAAGAGAAAGTATTCCACGTATTTTTTTAAGATTTCGTTAACAGGTTTTACAATTATCGTTTCCATCTATTCTCTATGAACGTTCAAGCCTGATGATCTGTTGCCTAAAGCAATTAAACAAAGGTAAGATTACTCATGGATTTATGATGTCCAGCTTTTGAATTTTCTGAGTAAATACGTATCTTTGTTTAAAACACACGTGTCATGGCAACGAAACTAACATTAACCGTAGATGAGAACGTTATTAAAAAAGCGAAGTCTTACGCCAAGCAAACAGGGAGGAGTTTATCAGAGTTAATCGAAAAGTACTTGGAAATGTTAACAAAGGATGGCCATGAACCAGATCAAATTTCCCCTAAATTGAAAAATCTAGTGGGCTCTGTTAAGCTACCCAAAAATTTTGACGAGAAAAAAGAACTTGGTTCTTACTTTGAAAGCAAGCATTTATGAGGAATGTATTTGTTGACACAAATATTCTTATTGATCTTCTTGCAGACAGGCCTCCGTTCAGCAAGTTTGCAATAGAAATTTTTGATTTAGCTGAAAAAAAGAAAGTTAAACTCTATACTTCCTCTTATTCTTACGCAACTACTCATTATTTACTAAAAAAGTATGTTGAGGAAAAGGAATTAAGAGCGCTGCTACATTCTTTATTAGATTTTATTGACTTGATTGCTGTCGATATTTCCATTATCAAAAAAAGCCTGCAATCTAGTCATAAGGACTTTGAAGATGCCATCCAAATATTCGCAGCAAGTTCAGTAGTGGGTATGGACTTTATTGTAACCAGAAACTTAAAAGACTTTAAAAGTGCGGGAATTACTGTTCTACCACCTCATGAACTAATCCAATTTTTATAAGCGATAACAACAAGCCTTTTTGTCTATAACTAATTAGATACTACTTGCACACTAAAAATTTGCTGTCCTGCCCAAAACACAGTCTTGGGGATCTTTTGCAGAAGCCAAGAAAGATTCTTCACCAATGAAGTAATTTCTTCTATTGGTCAAAATGTAATAGATGTATGCTCTGCAACCTTCCAACCTTCAACCTCCTAACCTTCCAACCCTTAGCTACTCCGATAAGGAAGTATTTAAGCCTTAGAAAAGTCTAAAGGTTTAGCGTACGATAGCTCTTCAGTCGAGAAATGTTTTCTCGACCGGTTGAACTACGGATTTTCAATTAGGGGTGTTCGAAACCTAAGGTCCTTTAATAAGGAGATTTGGATTTCCCCCGCAGGCAATAACAATCTGTATTGTTATTAACTCGTCTATTTCCAGCGCTATCCTTCT
>Ga0247810_10000208_pt1 | contig 89846 bp, 79 predicted proteins | sample UWRJL119311C1_FD_179918 | JGI IMG/M metagenome (GOLD analysis project Ga0247810, IMG submission 179918) | Plant litter microbial communities from Arlington Agricultural Research Station in Wisconsin, United States - UWRJ-L119-311C-1 | ecosystem: Environmental > Terrestrial > Plant litter >...
GTCTTGGATTGGGCAGAATGATCGCTTGCTTGATCTTCCGTGGCATGCTCACTCGCAGTTGCTGATAACTGTTTCAATAGAGTGTGGACACGAACTGAAGCTGGGGAGCTAGCCTTGTGAAAGAGCGTAACGACATCGAGGGTTTTGTGCTAATAGGTAGATGTTAGAGATGCTAATGACCAAAGTATTTATTACATTGTGTATTTTGGCTACTTGCTGGGTAGTACATGATTAACATTTGAGTGTACTTACAAAGCGGAACATTTTGAATGGTTTTTAGTTAGATTGTATCCTCGTGAACTGGTCGTTGTGAGATGTGCAACTACTCAACTTGCATGACGTTAGAGCAAGAGCCGCTGCAAAGCTCCCCTGGTGGTCCACTTATTCTGCCTGGTATTGTTGTTGCCCCATCAATACTAGCCTAAATAAAAGATCGCCAAGGACGACAGAATAGCAACCTTCACGCGTGCTTGAATAGGAGTTTTAGCTGCCGAAGTGTTTCTTCAGAAAGAATTTCTTAGCGATACTGGAGTCTAATTCGGAAAAAATTGCGACGCACTGAAAATTGGGCAACATTGGAAAAGTACGCTGCAACGCGAATAGGCAGTATATTCAGATTTATTAGAGACGACCACCAGCGCATTCCTGACAGCGAGGTTTAAATTCCATTCCAGCAATGCCCCCCTTCCCCATTCACGGCGTGCCGGAGGACGAGCTTTATGTAGGCAATGATGGAGTACAAAGGCCTTACGGCATGCAATACGGGTATGTGTATCTTCGATCATGGATGATTTTTCTGACTTTAGAAGTGCCGACAGTCCGCTCGCTCCTCGATCTCGAAGGCCTATTGCAGAAACAGGATCTTTCGGAAAATCAACAAGAAGATCAAGGTCGAAGTCTGGCACACCGGCGGTGAAACGAGAGGATCCGACATTAGCAGCCGCTGACAAAATCTTTCCTGCATACCTCGCTCAGCAAGAAGCCCTTCGAGCACAAAACCCGATACGCAAATCGAAACTCGCTTCAACTTCGTCGCAAACCAGTCTCTCAGTATCGAACAACCTTTCTTCCAATGACACCAATGACGAAACATTGCAAAGATATGTTCACAAAGAGCCCACTGAAGTTCTGCTTCGAGGCTTCAGTCGGTACCACCAGTATGCAGCCCTCAATCAATTTGAACGAGTTGCTGGTCGAATCTGCGAAGACTATTCACGAGATCCTCCTATCGAGCAGCGCAAATACAAAGGCGACCAACGAGATCCTGCTATCTTACGAAACAAGCCTCTAACAGTTGAAGAAAGAGCGAAGTCTTTACGATTTGCCGGTGGGAAACATTGGATAAAAGTTACTTTCGAGTCTGTTGAAGCTGCGGAGATTGCCGTGGAGTATTCACCTCAGACTGTGCTTGGCCATCTGGTCTGGGCGGAGATATATCGCGGAGTTCCACCAGCGAACGATGTAGCCCTTCCAGCTGCAGGAGCAACTCCCCGTGCAGAGAAGAACCGAGCCTCGGGCTCTATATCTCGCTCGCAACCCGCGCCAGGGGGCCTCTCCCTTTCTCCACCAGCTAGCATGTCTTCAACTCAGACTCTTGATACTGGTACCATATCTCAAGCAACTAGCTCCTCTGCCACATTGACTAGTCCTCCCGCTAGTGACGCAAATCTCTACTGTCGTGCAATTCCCACCGCCCGACGTATCAAATTGCTTCCAGCTGAGCAAGCTCTTCTACCTCAGCAGTCCTACGGGCAGCGCCTATTTGCTAGTATACCTTTACTAGGATGGCTCAGCAGCGACATCATTGGTAGCCAAATCCCCAAAACAGAACAAGGGGAGTTTGATTGGGCACAAGCAAGTCTCTACTGGCGGCTGATGTGGTGGGTTGATAATTTGACCGGCTGGCTTGATCTAGCAGCTGAGAAGGAAGAGTAGTGACATGAACTCGAACAGTTTTGACTGATGTTTGGCGAAGGTGGACATAGTCACTGCCTTGGTGGCTACGACATCCAACGATATCTGATTTTTTATTTTAAAGCAAGGCGTTTGGATGAAGCATAGAATAGCACGGACTGGACGCTTCACGAACTTATCATGCAGATGTATAATAATTTAAGAGCCATTACTTGCAAATAGGCGAATAAAAATCGTATACTACGTCCCAGGCTATGATGATGTATTTATTATCAAATAGACAATCACGGACAATATATCATGAACAGTTTTCTACAATTCTTGTTACTTATGTCCTTCCTGTTTTAGGCTTCAACTGACTACGCTTAAAGAACTTCACAAATGACATAGAAAACTATGAATGATCCTAGGGGGGGGTGATAGCTAAATCTGGGTTTGAATCAAACTTGCTATGAGACAGTATCTGTTAACTGTACTCTAACCTACTTTGAGTATTGATTGGCCATTTTTTCATGCCTTAAATTGCAGTAAAATCATAGTACTAGTCTCGTTACTCTATTTCATATCTGAATGGTCGTTCAGACACCTGCGGTGCAGCAATATGGCATATACTTAATAGAAGTGTAGCCATCTGCTTGAAAGTGGCAACTACCTACTGTGGCTCACGCACTCGATCGTCCATACTGGACGCCTTTTTTGTGGTTGAGATATGGCCCTAAAGTTGGGAAATCAGGCAAAAGCTTTCTATGCAGCTCTTTCCCCAAAGGAGCACGACAAGTATTATAACTAATATGCCTGGGGGAATACCAATACTGACTACCATACCTTTTCATGGTTCTTGTCACATAATACTTGCTTTCTCGAACTAAGCGGCTCAGCTGCAAGAGTGTTTCCTGTCTGTTTTTCCTTCCACCACACATCTCTCAAATTAAACCCATCCTCCTTGAGAACGTCATCACCACTGCTTCACATAGTCTTTCTTGCCCATTAGAATCTTCTCAAGATTCAGTCTTGCACTCCAGACTATGACATCAGTGAATGCTTTCTCCCTGACAACCGTCGGATCCTTCTGATTGATATCACTGTCTTTGCTAATACTTCCAGCTGGGCGGTGATGATTGAAGAGCTGCGGCTCAACCGACCAACAGTTCATATTTAGGTCGCGGTTTCGGCACATGTAACCTAGGCCATTGTCGATTGCAAATGAGTCCCCTCCTTTTATCCCAAGCCAGTAAAGAATTTTCTGGGCTCCACGGAGGGATACAGCATATCCAAACGCACAAATTGGACCTCCAACCCTATGTATTACCCGGCTCCCTTCTGGTAAATATTTTACTCCCATAAGCCATGGCTGGTGCGACTGTGGCGCGACTGTTGGATCGTCACTAATAACGTATGTTCGAAAGTCGTCCTTCGGGGGGAGCTCTCCGCAATGGCCTGGCCATAATATGTCCCAATCATCTCCATATGGGGAGTGTTGATGCTTGGATAACGGTATTTCCGAAAGTGTGCGAACTCCCTTGGCCAGGGCAGGCAATTGAGATAAAAGTCGTATGTCCCAATCAGCATCATCTTCAAGGATGAACGCACTCGCTATCTTCTCCTCGACTACCCTAAGTGTTTATGATATCAACATTTATGTTTTAAAGATAATGTTCAATGACCAACCTAGAAATTATGTTCATATGACCTCTCCAACACCCCAGCGAGCCGTTTTTCAACTCCAAGCCCTGAAGGATGCTTTAGTCAAGGAAAATGTTTTATTAGGGATACTAACAGGTGGAAGAGCCTTATCTGGAACTTCATCTCCTTTCACAGCATCCATCCACTCAACTTCGAAGCCAGTCAGAGAACTTGCAAGGACGAAAGCGTCCTTCTTGTCCGTTCGCTCCTTGAAGCCTAGGGCGAATACTTTCTCGAACTAAAATGGTTTTTAGTGTGAGATAGTATCACTTGGATAACATGATCATGTATCATACCCCTAAAGTTGCATTGCTCGCACGGCCAATTTCTGATTTCGTATCTAGATTTCCAATTCTAACAGAAGCCTGTATATAGTTGCTTTGCTGGCACAATACCTGACTCCCGCCCGTTTTTTGTGACGACTGACATGAGCCTGTCGAGTTTCTAGAGTAGAGGAATAGAAATATCAACCCAGAGAGGAGAGCAGAGGCTAAGAGAATGCGGTGGTGATATTTCCGGCCGCCAACCCAGCCCCAAGCGTATGGTGCTTGCCACCTCATATGCATATGTAGATGACCGATATCATGAGGTGAATGATGATGTTCAAACTCTGGTTTAACATGTAGAGAAGTACTTTTCCAACCCAATTTTGCCTATTCTGTGAAGCTCACATGACGAGCGCTCGACAGTCTACCGGGTAAAGAACCACCCTGGATCGTGTATCAGATCATCTCTTTTATTCTTTTGAGATTTCAGTTGCTAATCACTCGTAGACAGATGGTGTCAAGAAAAGATAGATAACTCTAGAAAGCACCGAGAAGAGGTTTAGGCAGTAGGATAGATGGAAGGCATAAACATGGGAAGTTAATTCTTGACCATATCAAATATTTGCTATGGACGAGAATAAAACTGTAGGTTACTGTCTATTAACTCACATGGTGCATTCCTAACTTGCCAATCAAAAATGCACAAATTAATGCTGATTGGAAATATGATTATGATTATAATTATAATAGTGGTCCTTCAATACCTTGCTCTTCCTCAGATAGTTTGTAATGATCTCTCACTCTCTTAGACCATCCTGTGAATAGACCCCCAACAGATTTATTTTCTCAAGTGATTCGCCCCATGCCGTGCTTTCTTAGCTCCCTTTGCAAGCCAGCTCCTCAATAGACTGGTTGTATGATACACCGTATTTCCTCCATATAAAATTGATATCCTATCCCGGAATGTAAGAACTTAGGCTTCGAGAGATGTCCTTTTCGATGATCCATTGACGCATCTTGATAGACCATTCTCGTGGAGGTGTAGTCGTAATGAATAGCCAAAATAACTCCAATGTCTTACAACGCTGTCGAAAATTCTTGGACCATTTCATTCACCAGCTTGTCCTTCATATCAAAGCTGTCAATGGGCGAGACAGCGTTCGTAACATGTATGCTAATAAAGTTGACGGCAATTCCGTGGTCTTTCAAAGCTAAAATATCCACTTCCAGTGATTTAAGGTTGGATGAAGTTGCATAGATCTTCTAAACTCAGTCCGGCGTTTGTTGGAACGAACAGCTCTATCTAACATGCCGTATTCAATGGTCTTGGACACACAAGTAGGCCCAGTTCTCCTCCAAATCAACTAAAGCATTTGACTCGCAGTTTTGCGCTCCTCATTGTGACACCCGCTTCGATTTTGACGGTTCCATCTGACAGACGCAGTAACATAGATATGAAGAGAGTATCGATAAAAGAGGCGTGTCAATAGAAGTCTTGCAAATGTAGGTCGTTTTGTTTCCACAGATAATAATTCGCCGATTCTGTGCCTAATTAAGAACGCGTTCAACAGCATCGTCCAGGCGAACTGGGCCATTATCACTGGATCTGGTTACGTCTGGCAACGGCGTGCTAAACACCCCTGTCACAATGATTGCCATGAGAGAGAGGGAAAAAAGCTTCATTTTCGACTTTAAAAGGACAAGATATTTGGCTCGGGTTTGTTGATGAAGGACTAAGTGGCGTTTAATGTATTTGCCAAAGCTTTTTCTCTTGTGTACGAAGTAAGTGGCTCTCGAGCTGTTCTTGTACCTGACCAAAACACAAGCTTACCACACTAGAGCCAGATGGATCAACAGAAAGCAGGTTCCCCATGTTACGGCAGAGGTTTGGACCAATAAAGTCAAACTGTCTCGTAACAAGTCCTGGAACATCCGAGCCCGAAACCTGTTGACAGATTCCACATTCGGAACTGCCTGAATGCCTACACTAAAATAAATGCCGTTCCGGGCGCAATCATGGGTTCACGTGACCATCTCAGGGGTGAGCTTCCCGGTTTCAATATTTCAATACTGGCACGCCGGAGCTTGCAAGCAATATCTAACCCACCGTCGCTGCTAGTAGCGTGACACTACTCTAACTTCAATGGAACAGATGGGGAGCCCGAATTGTATCACATGTGGACGACAGAAGAGGGGATTGTAATTATCTTTTTTTGAATCTTCGTGACTTGGTCCGAGCCTTACTGAAACGGATGGCCACTGCATTTTCATATGGAATTATGCACGTCTGAATTGTTCCCAGCAATGGTCGGTGGGATCTCTACTAGCATCTGCAAATATACGCGCTGGATCATTTTGACTATAGTTTTAGATTATCATACTCCTTGGGTCAGGATGGACATATTGATCTTCTCGTAGATTTGTTCAACGCTTACGGATGTTGTACCTCGGCTGTAAACATCAGTCACATTCCCCCACTAGTCGTAACAGGCTTGGCCAGATTTTTGATCTTTAGTGTCAGATAGATATAGCCATGCTGGTAGACTAATCAATTTGAATAGACCAGCCCCTGTCGAAAGCATCATGTCAAAAAACCACGTTAAACCTACAAGTGGGGATGCGAATATGACCAAAAAGGCAGATGAGGTTGCACCTATCACTATGGCATACCACTTTCAATAAATGAACAACAACCTCATCAAAGCATCTTTCTGGAACAAGGTCAATACCAGTAACTGGCGTAACTACAATAGAAATGGAATCAATCTATCGATTGCATGTATATACCTAACATTTTTGGAGGGAACGTTAAAAGTTGTGTCTCAACATTATTATTTCTCAAACTAAAGATGAAAGGTCATACAATGTCAGTAATAACAAAGGGAAGGAGTCGTGTGTTTCAAGCAAATACCCATTTTGTGGTTTGACAAATGTGAGGTCCTTTGATCTGGGTTCTAGAACAGATCAAGGGAAGGGTTTTTGCAGCAGACTCAAATAGTTTGCTAACGGTCCACTGGATAGAAATGGGTTTCCACCATCACTCCAAGATGCTCTCTTATTGTCAAACAGTTCTTTAACAACACCTCAATCCTCAGGTCCTAATAAACATGCCTCTTCTGCGACTGATGCTGCTTCAAGCAGATTAAAGTCATGGAGCTACCTCAAGATGACTTCTTGAGCGAAGACGCTTTCATAGGATTTGAATCGTTTCGATTTCCCACTCCACCTCCTAGGTACCCAACACCACCGGATATAAACTATTCAGATCGTCCCCAGCAAAACTTTTATGATGCAATTTCGCCAAACTTGCCTGGTTTCTCACCAGCCCCGCCACCGATCGCGGAAGTCCTTCCAGTTTCTCCCATCACTGGTGGACTGGCAACTGGCTCGCCGCAACCATCAGTTTGCATACAATGCAAAGGGCAGAAATACGGCTTCTCCGCTTACTTTCACAATCCCAGGATATTTCTAGAGCCCCCACATCATCTTCTTCACTTGATTGAGCAATCCTACTTCTTGAGAGATCGGCTGAAGAGTCTGCTTGTGACCTATGCCATGCGAGCCGTAGACACTGATCAGACTCAGACAATCGAGAATGAAATTCATTCGTGGCAGCGGGAAGTGGCGTGCTTCGCAAATCATGTACTCTGTTCGGCAGTATTATTCGAATTGAGAGTCCGGCCGCTGGATGATGTCAAAATGTGGTCGACTGAGATGAGCAAGCAGCTCGTCGATCATATTCGAGGATTCAAGACCTTGGAGATGCCGAGGGGAAGACTCCAAGTGTTGTTATCTGAGTTTCGGAGGGCGTGGGAATCGGTTTGGTTGGGATTCATAGAGGATGAGAAGGATGCTGCTGCCCAATACTCTCAGGGAGTCTATCAACCGGAGGAGGGGTTTGACGTCAGCCAGTGGGTGGAAAATTGAACAGTATCATTGCTTGTCGTATCTAGGCCCAGCATATGACCCGAAAGGTTTATGAATTCGCAGAATATCTTCACTGCTTGTATTCTTAGCTTCAATAAGATCTGACTGGCACTATTTCCTGTCTCCATAACAATGAATGTAGTCTCTCACCATCATCCGCAAATTCGAAAGTAACTGGGCAGTATCTTCAGCCTACGATCTTCCCACTCCGTGGCCAGAGTCTTTGCGTTATACTTGCTGGATTTTCTGCAAACGTAAGTAGAAAGTATGATGTAGGTGCGTAGGAGGAAAACAGTTGAACCTACACTTCGTTAAAGCCATGTGGAGATTATGAAACCATAGAGCAAGGGTTTGGACGAATGAATCATACGTTATCTTATGAAATTTATCGCGGCTTATGCAGCCCTCTATTCCGTCTCCTCAAAAGGATACCGGTATTGAAGACCACAGGCAGAAGCTTAGTCCATCGCATATAGTCGCTGAAATACATCTTTGAGTGGCCTGCAGTGAACAAGATGTTGTACATTTAGCTTCTACTCAATAAACATATTCATAAGGGCCGCATACTTCTTATCTCGAGCACATCCTTCTGCTTTACTATTGTAATGTGATGTGGCATAGCAGGATCGTCTTAGCATTATCGTCATGCTAGTTACTGTACTAGAATTATTAAGCAGCAAGTGAACCAGTGAAAAATATAGACAAATCTGGCAAGATTTCAACAAAGGTACGGTGTTCTCTCGTTTCTTTTAACATGATCGGAATACAGCCACTTGATACTTGTACATATCGGGATACATTCATACACTTCAATTACTCCATAAACCTATAACACGGAGGCAGTAAGTACTTGCTCGTACGCAATGGAATTATGATAGCTTTTACGCATGGTAATTAGAGGGACACAGGCATCTGATTGGCCTTGGCAGAATCGTCTGATATCAGGCTTGTCCGAGATCATTTACGTTGAACATAATTCACTTTTGGACTGACATACTGCTCACTTCTTCAACCAATTGAGCAAACAGAAGTCGCAGATCAAAATAGCTTGCTACTTGGGAAAGTTAATGAACGTGATTCAAAAAGCAGAAACCACAAAACATATTTTATCGAGGACAACGAGAGAAATCCTAACCGCTACCATCCTCCTTCCTCTTTCTTTGACCTCGAACAAGAAGAAAGCCAGCTCCACGCCCTCTTAATCAACCTCGACATGCCCTACCTTAGTCAATTGAGCCTGACATCAATCAATGCATTAGTTAGATACTGAAGTTGGTGTCATTCCACTGAGAAATGTCATCAAGTATGCGCCATAGCTATCTTAGGTCAGCAATAGACAACAAGCATCAATGAAGATAACTTACGCAGCTGTTCCTACCAAAATATCCTGCTTCTTCGCTTTTGTTAAGGTCGCCAGGGCAATGGCAAACATGAATACGAAAGCGAACACCGTACACACCATTGCTATACGGGGCATCGTTTTAAGGAACAAAATAAAGCCTGGCGTGAGTAGCAGCGATACTGCAATAAATGCTTGAACAATTCTGGCTAGTGCTTCGAGGGCTTCGAATGAATAGTATATCAGCTTTGGATTTCTCGATTTGGGATTACTTTTGAGAGCTAGAACTTTGCAAAGAATTTTCTATGTAACTTATCAGCGCCTTCCAAACTTATGTGAAGAATCTTAATGCTAATTCTTATAGTGAATAGTATACCTTCAAAAGTGAATGAGGATTGTTGGCAATATATGATTCTATCATATCCTCTATCGGACTTTCTTGCCCTGCCGGGCCCATACTATCCTTTGCTGAGACGAGGTCATCGAAGTAAAGCATGAAACCTTGCTCTTCTGGATACATAGGATTATGTCGTGACATCCAATTGTGGATACTCTGTTGGTCCCGTTTGCTAGGCTTGCCGAGTGCGCGAATATTTAGATACTTCTGGAGCAAATCATCTGTGCATTTTTACAATCAGTCTCTATCTCCTTCATAGTTAGCATGTAAAGATACACGCACAGTATTCATTAAGCTTTATCTCTATCTCTCGAAGTAGCTCTGCTTGTTTTGGATCTCCTTTCTTGAAATTTTCAGCTGTATGCAATCGGTACTGGCGGGAGATATCGTTAGCATCTTCACGGTCCAACTCCCGTAATTTCTTGACCAGAGAAATTAATTGAAGCTCGCGGTGAAGAAGAATCCTAGCTGCTGTTGGTCCAAATCTCCGGAACTGGCAGAAATTCCTGTCAGAATCCAAGAATTTGGAAAGTTGCGGAAGTCCCATTTCATAGTCTTCTACTGTCAAATTTGTCAAACGATATAGTCAGAAGAACCATTATGAGTGTATTTGTCCTTACTTTGTTCATAACTCTTGCTATCCTGCTCGTTGTCCTTGGAATCGGGGGGAGCTGGTGTGGAAAAGGGGCGGTCGGAGAAGCTGTTCAGAAGACGCCTCGATTCTATGTAGTTCGGAAGGTTTCCAGGACTCTCTGATTGCCATGTAAGCAATCTATTATAATATGAGAATCTATCACTACCTTGCTGAGCAGTTTCAAGGCGCTCATCGAGCCATTGCTGGTATGAATGAGCTGATCCAAGCACACGAGCGCTCCGAGGCTTTTCCGATGAAGAAATTTGCTGATATCTGCCTGAAAGTAGAGAAGCCATATGCTTTATTGGTATGGCCCGCTCCTCGCTATCATGATTGAGAAGATGAGCTTGTGGTAATAGAGGGACGACAGGGGACGTCGTCGACGGCATTTCCACGAAATCTGGGATAAATCACTGAAGCTTGTATTGCACTTGCAAAACAGTCGCAGAAAGTTGACATCTTAACGAAAATTAGAGCCTCGAGAAGATTAGTGCCCGATCTATTCCAGGCTCTTCGCCCTGGGTTTCACGGATGTGTGGTGATGTGAGATTGGTACAATCGACACCACCTTTATGTGCAAAGCCACGCTACGCGCATCAAGTTGCCCAATCAATGAATCATTTTATTTTACCTATGGTTTGCTTTTTACCTTTGTTTCAAGGCTGAAGAGTTCAGTGGTACCGAAATTGTAGGGCTTTGATGAATTAAGACGAAGCGGTGAGATGAGTTTCTAGAACGAAGGCATATGCATGGTCAGGTGAAATGGAACACTGGAGCGCACTGGAAATTTCAGGGAAAGACACTGCCTTATATAGCTGTAAAGTTCTCATATCCGATGCCCAGGGTAGCACAGCAAATCAAGTACTTCACTATCGGTTGTTGCACCAATGTTACTTGATATTTGCGATATCGCCCTTTTACTACCAACTTCATATAAACATCAGGATGACTAGAGTACAATCCCTGGATCTTTCGCTCTAAGTTGCTTTCACAGGATCCTAGCCAACCAGTTTTTTTTTAACAATCCCAGATGTGTTCACATTACAACTAAACAATTCCCCTTTGTAATTCCATATCAGGAGTGCGCTCGTGTCAAGGACCTGGACTCACGATGAAAGCGGAGGAGAGGTTCCTGTGCGTAAAACGTGTGTAAAGGTTTCTTGTTTTGGTAAAGTCTGGGGAAGGAAGCTCTCCGTACGGGAGAGGTCCAAGTATGCTAGCTAATGAGGGTGTGTGCCTCAGGCCACAACAGCTCGTCAACCAAATAAAGGATATGTGCACAGTCCCACCATGGCATTACTTTTGTATTGCTAATACTTCCCGAATATTCATCTCAGAAGTAATTGCAAATGTTACTCCTTTCTATGATTTCCGCAGAAGTACACGCCTTGCCATACCAAGGTTTCTAAATATCTACCTACGCAAAGGCGTTGGTAGAAAGCCAACTCCTCTCCCTCTGAAATGATAGCTTGCCGAGTGTTGATCCACTTTAGTGTCCCAAATCAGTAACCTCAGAAGGATACTTTTCTTCAGCAGTGTGAGTCTGGACGGGGCGATATGGGTGGCTGCATCATCGTTAATAAAAGTGGAATGAAATTCAGAAGCTTATGATCATACTGGGTTAGGCGGGTCAGGGTCTGGCTCAGCGATTCCATGATCACACCAATTCATGTATCTCCCTCCGGTATTGCTATCTCCTTGTCGGCGGTGATCTGCTTCAATGTTCAGTATCCCACTATGTTATCCAAGTTGTGGTCACGAACATACCTTTTGCAGCTACATCTAATCGACATTTCGAAGACTGGAAGACGTCAATATAAGCTGCACAAACATAAATGGAATATTTACCATAACGATACTGAGGGTCGCAAGCTACAGACTAAAACGTGCTTTCTGAAGTAATTTTTAAGTCTTATCGGCTAACTTACTCATTTCTTGTAAGTAGTATTGATCTATAGATCGGTGGTGAAAAGGAGCAGAGAATGCGTGAGGGAAACCATCTACTTAAGTAAGAATTCAGGAGTCGAGAGACGTTCTCCCAAAAGAATCCAGTACCTGCCAGGGTCTTAGTTACACAGCTTTGCATAATCGCTCGAAATGCAACCACCAACTATGAGCTTGTGTGAAAAGCGACATGTCATAGCTATAAAGCAGTGATGCATATTCCAATCGGCGTCAGAGAACTTCATAGACTAGTAGCCGGTGCATAAGAGATCCGGCAAAATGGTCCTTCATCGATCTCGAATGCTAGGCACGATGAATTACTCCGGACCACTTTAAACACTTCCGATGGTGTTTGTGAAAACATCCTTTGCATCACAGGGATACCACTTTGCATAGTGTCGGCCCTCAAATGCATGCCTTGATCGTGAATATACCAGCATCTACAGCAATCTTTCCTCCGGGGAAGCTGTGAGCTGTCCCGAGCCGGAGCAGCAACCTGTATTGGCTCCACCTGCCGTACTTCGGCTCAAAGTATGCGAAGTAAATGGGACCTCCTGCTTCTTAATAGTTTCAGGCGCTAGATGCTATGCTGCCCAGGGATATGAAGATGAGTGAGAGCGCATACGGAACGTCAGGAGCGATACTTGCCTCCTCTGGTTATCTGGTGCGCGACTCGTGGAATTGCACCATAAAACACCCTGGATAGGAACACAACAGCTGCCAGTCGACATTGAGCATAGCAACAACATCATCGAAGAGACCGTCGCCAGGACTTCCGGCTAAGTGCAGTATACTGAACACGTCCTAGTACACCTGTTGGCGTACTATTAGTGTTGGTCTACCAGTGGCGAAAGTCGCTGGCGTTCCCCGCCTGTTGCAGCTTTGTACCAGCGCCAGAGTGAGCTGTGGAACATACCTGGGAAGATGTAGTCTTGAGCTTGGTGTCGATATGATCAACAGGGTCAGGGATATTGACCTATAGTGCCCCGAAAAGAAAAAAAAAAGCCATTTGGGTGAGCCGTAATCGGTGATTGTGCCGGAACGGAAGCACTCAGAATGATTATCCGAATGTCGAGAGTATGAGTATATGTGCGAAGAATAATGAAGAGCCGATTCTCTATCCCAGATCGCAATCCGTATGTTGTTGTGCTTGTAGACACGCCGTTCTCTCAAGTTGGGGTTCGACATGGGTGGGAAGAGGCATAGGCATATTTAGTCGCATGGCCATCCAACGCCTTTTGTGCTCCATAATCTCTTACCCATTACAGACCTGGCTGCTCCCTGTCTTGCTCCGACCACCCAGTCTGAGTTGATGAAGCTATTGAATTCAATTCGGATCTTATCTATTGTAAGCACAGTGTTACCTCAATTTTGGTCAGTGTAGCTTAGTCAGTACCTGATGTATAGGCGTACTGATCAGGCCCTCTGCTACGATAACCGTCACAATCAGCACGGAAACAGTGATTGTAAAATAGCAAGTAGAACTTACCACGACATCAAGTCTTATTTGTCTCCCTTTAAATTCCTTCTAGAGACATCACTCTCTCTTGACTTTCTGATCTTCATCGTGTTGGTACATATGTGTATTTGTGTCCCTGTGGGTTGTTCGCTTGCGCCCTCTCACTCAACATTGCAGCGCGCTGCGCAATATGCGCGATGTTCAAAGACAACAACAGTTGCTACAATATAAGAAGAGAAATTTCGACCATCCAATAAGAGACCAATGCTCTAATTGAAAGTTTGTATTAGGGCGATTAATGTTGCACGTGACTTGCACACTGAGAAAAGGACATGACTGAAATCACAAGAGGTGAGCACTGTGCTTTTTGAATAACGGATCATGGAATAATTAATTGCAGGTGGCACTTGCCTTTAGCAAATCACAAGGGAGTCATTGTTGGGCCGCCACCGGGTTGTCCGAACACTTGTCCCAAACAAACTCCCTGATAAAAGAACTCGCCGAAGGCTGCTTTCTTTACCACACCTGCCAACAGAATTGCAGTATAGGTAGAAGTCATAAGTTGACCGAAATCACAGGACTCGAGTACTATACAAAGGAAAACAGGATCGAAGGGGTGACTTACCCACATTTTTGACGGCAGATTAGTTGGTCTGTGGTTTGCTGCAGCTACACATTGCTTCCACCATCTCTATCTGATCAGTCTATGCCATGGCTAGTTTAGCGGCCGCAACAGGACTGGATTGAACAAGGAGAAAGGTAGATTTGTTAGAAAGCAGAGACGCAAGTTGAGGCAGAGGGGGTTATTTATGAGATGATATGACTGTTTCACAAGTAAATATCACCGACGTTAAAATTGTAAGCTACTGCAAGCAGTTGGGTACTACTTGATTCCAAGGGATAATTACACCGGGGCCTATCCACCACGCCCGATCCTGGCTATTCCTAATGGAGCTGTGCCTGCTCGAGTACTGGTCTTTTTCCTAAAAGTAAGCAGCCATGAAGGAAAAGTGATGAGCGATAAGTGATGAGATGTGCATGGGACTTCCGCTGTGTATTTGTCTCGGCGCAAGGAAGAAGTATTGTTGCAACAGCCCCCTTCATCTATTGAAAGGGGCATGGGGATACGACTCTATCTCCAAGGAATGAGGAAGCATACCAGGCAAGGGTACAGGCATTGAAATCTAAAGGTGAGCTAATAGTTGACCCATCTCCTATGACCTATCTCTATTATATAGCGTGCTAAGGGGGGGTAGCTTGCTAAGGTGGGCGGCTTTCCTACACAGGTAGTATATCTAGCCGTGTGCCCCCGGCAAATAGTGCATAATATTACCAGATAAATTTGGCCAGGATAATATTGAGCACTCTAATTCAGGTTTCAATATTGTATTCAGTAGCCTAGGAAGTAATGTATTATAGTCAAACATTTACACAGAACATAATAGGTCTATTGTCTTCTGATTGCGGTTGTGATTATTCTAGCGTTAGCGCATTTCTCCAACAATGCGATTGTTTTGTTTTCTAGCCACAAGGTAATACGGAGCTCATTGCTTTTGTGCTTCTAGTAGTCTTAAACAGGTTCCTATTAGCATATTAAGGAGGGAGTGCCCCAGACATCGCCACTTGCTTTGCTCTGTTTTGCCTTCTTTTCCCTTGCTTTTACTCACCTCCTGCTCCATCAATTTCTGTTTATTTACTTAACACTGCTTGAATTCCCAAACAATTGGGGAGCTGATATGGTTCTCTCGGCGAACAGAATTATTCTACAATCAACGTCATCCCAGAACGCTGTTTGACTTGATCGTCTCAAGGTCGGAATAAACGCCTTTCGCAAGAGGATCCGCAACAATAAGCCCAGGCATCAGAATCATCTTCTCGTCGCGCCAAATATTCTTGATGAATCATGCAGCCGTTACGAAATCGTGAATCATGATTAGTCCAATTGAATGGTGCCTTCGAGCGGTTGGGGAGGTGATGGCAGACCTCAACCAAACCATCAGAACTTGGCGGCTCATGAGTTATATATAATTAGTAACTGATGTATCGAAAGGTTAGCACATCTGTATCCTTTGAAGCAGTCAATCGCATGCTGATCGCCCATGATTCTAGCGCAGACCATCCACACAGTCGATCGCAACGGGCGCTTCGATGAAGCTTTGTGGCGATAGAACTTCCTCCCTGACTGCCAAACTCAATTACCTCATTAACGAAATCGAAAACGGTAAATAATTATAATTTATGGCATGCAAAAATAATGGGAGAAGGGCGTTGGACAAACTGAGCGAGACCTGGGTAGCCCACAATGTGCACTTGTATCCACACTTTACGAGCCCACATTTCACGGAAATAAAAATAATATGGACACAATAACCTATTTTTGTATAACCATAAGGAACTGGATATTTCAGTCCTCATTCATGTAATTCATGAATTCTGACGAAGTTCTCATTTGGTGCATCAAATGACTGGGTGAGCTATCCCCAAGTGTGGGCTCTGAGCTGTCGACAACACAAGGGCGAAGTCTTTTGAAAGTATATAAATTGCTTCTAACGATAATACACTTCATCATTTTGTTGAAAGAAACTTGGAGCACAAGACCTTTGTCTAGCAACAAACTTGTGGCCTATAAACTGATTATACCTACTTCCAACCGTTTGAAGCACTTTGCTTGATCCATGTTATCACATTACATGTTATTTTTACTTATTTATGAGTAGCGATGGTCTAGAGTGTTATTGTCCATATTTTGCAAACCCTGCTACAAATTGCGTTATGTTCTAGCATTTCCTAAACTCCAATAGTTGTCAAGAAAAAGAACTTCTGAAGTCCTAGTATCATTATTTCATTGTTACAATAAAAGTTGACAAGAAACTTCACTTTCGTAGCTATAGAGTAAAGAAGATGTTTTGCTAGAATAGTTCGCGAGCGCCAGATATGTGTACTTTGCATTCCTTCTTACCTCGCTTAATCAAAGGGGTAATGTAAGGCATTTGGAATTCCACATGCGCCACCTTTAGATCTAACATGTGACTGATACAAGTTCTAGTCGGCTTTGAGTAAGCTTTTGAGTCCTAAATCGGAGGGGCTAAGCGGAGTCCTAATGCGGAACCCTGGGTGACAAAATTGCACACCACAGTCGGGCGAGGCTTGTGTAACCACAAACCTCCCCATACGATCGAGACGCGACCACTCGACGTATCATGCTACTCAGCTCTTGCATTCAGGTTGTGTTCACTTATGCAAAATGTGTTAAGAGGTGACGAAAGTTTGAATTAGTTCAGACAGTCGCTTCTGATCGCTCCGCAAGATCCTAGGATATGAGGAAAACAATGGAATTGGGTTGCTATAGTTTCCCTTGTTTGTGGCCCGCTATCTGTCCAATGCATAAAAAGCAAAGTGACACTTGTCGGTGAACATAGTCAAGAACAAAGTCAACGGCAGCCAGATCCCGCGCAGAGGAGTGATTAGGCAAATCTATGATTTTGAAAACGCGTCCAAACATGAGAGCATTACGATTTTGTAAACGCGTCGGAACACAAGAGAGTTATCTCCCTCGTCCCTATGTTACTAACACGATGAGTTTGCAATATACTATCATATCAAAAACAATTCTCATCCGAGATCCACAACGCCCTAAAAGAAATAACGCCCTATGTGATACAAATCCTATCACAACCACCATGTGTGCTTTCCCTTCCAACTGCAACCCCCATCACTGTGTCTAGGCGACTGCAGCTGTTATTGCTGAGATTCAGAGCTTCCTATGGAAGGTGTTTATTTCTCCACGCTTGAAATTCCCGCGCAGGTAGATCATACAATAACGGCCGAAACGTGCCTCTAGAAGTAGAATTCTAGCCTTGAATTTCCTTTTTACAAGGTTGATAAGATGATTGTAATTATAAATCAACGTGTAGGTAGAAAGAAGAAAAAGAAATGTGAAGAGGAAACAACATCCTTATGGTTATTTGGAGGTTGATGACAGCCTAACTAACGCCTTACATACTGTAAGGTTTCGAGTTTAGTAGTGAAGAAGCAAAATTTAGTAGCGAAGGAGCAGAATTTAGCAGGGAAGAAGTAAGCTAAGGCATATATTAACCAACATTTCTGCCTTGCTCAGCCACATCTACCTTCCCTGTTGAACTGGTAAATAATGGCACCGAGTTGAGTGGCCGGCCAGCCGGCAGCTCTGGTTGTGATAATGTCCTTGCGTTTCACACCCTTGAATTTTCAGCAAACAACAACCAGTCAACATTTCGAATCTTTCACGCGCTTTATATTTGAGCCACAATAAATACCTAAAAGTGCTACTTAGGGCATCTATGTATTCCAACATCTGGAGCCCGATCTGCGGTGGGGTCCCATAGGACATAGAAAGGCTGCGACATGAAGATGTTGACTGTGAATTTCCAGCCACCGAGGGTATCACACTCACTCACCCTCGACTCCTACTCTGAGAACGATATTTGATCCACACTTCATAGTATACTAACACATCCGGCTTCGCAATATATCGGGAGCATTATCCACATGGAAAGAAATAGCCTTGGTGACTTTTGATAGTGATGGGTACATGTTTTTGTGAGTACCTTGAACAATGACCACCCTTGTTTGAAGCCTTGCAACGAAACATGAGTATATCTGGTCTCAAGTTGAGGCAGCATCGGCTAAAGGGCTGAAGGCATCGTGGGCAGATCCAGAAAGAAGTAGACTGCGGCTAACATAAGAAACAGAGCTCGATGTAGTATTTACTGTTCCTGTTTCTACATGGGCAAGTGATTCGGAGCATGGCACTGAACTGGAAACGAAGTACAAAGCTGCATCCGACAACGACAAAAGCAAAAGACAACATGAAAAACACTGTCAATCTTGCGCTGCGTCTTCCTGATCACTAGCACTCGACGTTCTAGGGTTGGGCCTTCGATTGCTCGCGAAGAACGCATGGGTGGGAGGCAGGGAAATATAAGATGTGTATTTGCTTGTCAAATGCATTTTCCTTGGTGAGCTACAGAGAAATGTGCCAGCAAAGTACAGAGTGTAGGTGAAAACAGTTGAAAAGCGAATTGGTGAGTTGGGGGGATGGGAATGGTATATGCTGCCGGTGAAATTTCGAGCCTGTCGAGCCGCGTATTCGATCCGTTTAATGAGTGCTCTCCTTTTGCTCACCATAACGAGATAACTGCACTAGAGATATTTCAAATTAATATTGGTAATTGAACCAGAGGAAATTCGCCTTCACATATCACTGCACAAGATAAAGCAACTTGGGAGAAGATCAACCATGTATTTGACCAAGCAGAAGCAGAAAGCCGTCGTCAAATGTACAATTGCGCCATCGAGATGCATTTCATCTTCCCAGAACCCACAGTGCCGTGTTTGTAGAACGTATCATCCCACCTATAGCAACCGCAAGACTGATCAAGTTCCATCTCACATCCTCCACCCAACGCCCCCTGAATCTTTCATTCTTTATCCGCTCTTGCCGGTAGGGTTGGGGTTCATCTAGAGATGATGGTTAGATACTACGGATTTGATGCGAACTAAGGTGTACGAACCTTCCTCTTGCCACCGGTAAGAGTGACATTGACGAATCTGCGGGTGTATTGTATACGCTTCTTCGCGCGTCCTTTAGGGACCTTCTTCTTCTCTTGTGGCTCGACCTGTCATCGACTCTGTCAGCACACGCTCATGGTGAAATTGTTTGGAGACCCGATCCTTCATCGCCAAAGGTCGAAGCTGCTCTGCCAGATTTGCCACTTCGGTCTCAACCGTTCTACGCCTTCCAAATCCGTCCAGGAATTAAATATTATCGTACCTTTGGTGTCTGAGACTTGACCTTTCCAGCACGGGCTAGGGATCCGTGGACTTTTCCCATGATTGCGGTTTATCGGATTTGGAGTTGCCGATCTACAATAACAGAGATTAGCTGATGGCTCCTTGGCTTCGCGGACGATAGGATTATCGAAGAGAACGGCGCGGAGATGATACCAGCGTGGGTTTTCCGATGGAAGGTTGATGGGGAGATGTGTACTCACAGGTTGCTGTTGTGGTGTCGTAACTTTGCTCTTGGACGTTGGATATGGATTTCGTAGAGTGTGGGATCGCTTAGGAAAATGGGCTAGTCCAGTTTTAGCTCCAAAGATCCGCTTTAATGTCACGTGATGTGAAGCTATTTTGTAATGCATCTCTACACCTTTTCAATAAACTTATTGCTAGTTTCACATGATTCTGCCATTGAGTTTTAAGCAGTAGTTATTGGATGGTCTTCTACGTGCGTAATATTATGTGGAGAAGTAGAACGTGTACAAGCTACGAATCACTGCTGCAAACGTCAGAAGCATATGTACTATACACAATGAGTGAACAAAAGGTTTCACTCTTATATTAACTTGGCTCTTATTCTCATTCCTCTCTCCCTTTCAAAGCAATGATTTTTAAAGATTGAAACCATTCCTTCACTAAGTTGGCTGACTGCCTGCGCCCAAGATCATATGCCAAGCTTTTTAATCTTATCAGATTGATCAGCAGATACCATTTGCCCCGGCATCGGCCGAGGTGCAACCAATATATTAATCGTAACGATAGTCTTTGTTCTTTCCCTTGACATAACATTTACTTGATTACCTTGTCTGAGAGGGCTGGTTTCTCTATAATCTTCTTATAATATATTTTTATCTATCCCGCGTGCTTTCTTACCTATTTGTAATTGCTATTCCTCCGTCATGATCTTCTCCAGCATCTTTTACCTCTGGGCGTTGGTTCCCCTCGTGCTTTCCGCTGAGAGAAAGAGTGGTATGAGTACAGATGTTTTTCTTGTTGTATTCATAATGCTAATTTTGACTAGCATATGATATCCCAACCTCCCGCGAGTCTGCGGTTCTAGCTCGTCGAATCCTACATCTTACTACTATTGGTACTCTATCTACAATATTCCCCTCATCTCAGAAGAACGAATTTTCTTTACTCGAGAATCGTCCCGCAGATGTTGGGGGGCTATCGATTGGACTTCCAGACTATATAGCCGACTGCGAATCCAGTGGGAACCCTACTCTCCTCTCTATGTCGATTGCAACGACCTTCAAGAACGTTGCTGCAGGCTCCAATATCTCGCTATCATTGAGTTGGGAGCCTCCATACGCACCTTCAGTACATATGGGTCTAAGAAAACAAGCCGTCCCATTCTCCGCAGCAAGTTTGCCTCGATTTGCTCTGCTAGGGTCCCTAGAGAAGATACCAGAGGATGAAGTAGAGAGCTTAGCGCTTACCGAATGCTTCACCAAGGTGCATAAAGATGCTAGATGGTGGTTGCCGGGAAATCATATCCACGTTAGTGAATGGGTGCGTTTAGTAGTGAACGAAGTCTATTGGGTTGGTGGATTTGGTGATCGTGCTTACATAGGTTGGATTCCCATAGAGGAGTGGCAGAGCATCACCCGTGAAGAATGGGAGAAAGTGAAGCTGCCTGGAGAGACCAAGGGATGGAGGGATTGGGTGGTGGAGAGCTTTGGACAATGGGAGTTGTAAGCTTTCGCTAGGAATAACGATGACAATGACGATGATCAAACAAGAATGCGCAGTTCGCCGATATTGTATACTTTTGTTCATATTGAAAACGTAATAATAAAGAAGTTCATAAAGCCAGTCAAAAATTCTCATTTGATACAGTAGATCATAATATTGAACACAACTACGGCATGAGTTCTGACTTTGATCATTTACATTTCCCAACTAAACATGTGGATGTACTATCCATCCTTTCAAATTTCTCAATCACTCCGCCGATTTATTTTAATATATTGCAAGTACAAAGGTTTCTGTAGATTTACATTCGGGACAACTTGCAGCCCACTCTGCTATCATATAGTGGCCCAAAAGAGTCAAGCGCAGCCGAGGGTATTCAACCCCACCAAGCACCCCTCTACTTCGTCCCATACAATGTCGAGCTAGATGCTGTGATATCCGGAACTATACTACTGCTTCTAAAGCAGTAGAAAACTCGTCGCCATCATCAAGATTTCTTTCATTTACAAGTTTTTCTTACATCCGCAACAAAAGACTAAATATGAGACTTCGGTATGTATCCTTTTCCCTACTTCTACAGCATCATCTACCACAAACTTGCCAGAACGCACACACGTGTCAATTTGTTTCCATCGCATCACTTTGCGTAAGGAACTATTTCTCTCGCCCGACAAGTCTTTCTGGAGTTGTTTTAGGAACTATTCTAGCTCTGAGATTTCTTATTTACATTACTATTCCATTCGGCTAGCATGTTTCGTTTTCCAATAGTCGAGCATCCCACTGTAGTTGTTTGCCGTGCTTGTCCTCAAGTAGAGGGAGTAGTACAGACCTCATATATGACGTCTCTTCTGATTTATATATCCTTCCAATCTTTTCCCGGATGAACCTATATAATGTGTTACGGAGCTTCCTAGCGATGAAAGTAGTAGTCACCTGAGTTGTGTCCACATATAGGAGAATATATCTCAAGTTTTATATGTTCCCTCGTCAAAGTTGGTGAGTCCTGGGGGCTCACTGGGAAACATCATTGCTCAAGCTCTTTCTACCCATTATAGTACCGTGTGGCTTCCTGTCCTGGATCTCATCAAAATCTTGAAAGTTGACCGTTCTCGCTTCTTTGTTGTTATCTTGGAAAACGTATGAAAGCTAACCTCGGACCAGATTATAAACATCTGCATCAATGTAGGCAAAGCTGCAACTCCAACGTCTGCAACAACACTTTACTACCGACTTGCTTCCTGCTTCCAACATTCCCACGGCGAACTCTAGAGGTTTTCAAAGATTACAAGCATAGTAAGGCTTACTCATTCGAAAAGCTCATTCACTGGGCATGGCCCCACCGGGCGGTATTTCTACTTCACCAGAAGTTGCCATGGACATTAAGCCCGAAGCCAGAAATGATTCAGGCTCGATACCTATAATAACATCGGTGAACGTCATCAAGAAAGTAAGCAGTAAAGCTGTTGAATACGGACCCCTACCTCCAAGAACAATCATTGATTCCAATCCATATAGCCTAGATCTTCGAGAGGAACCCTTATGGTGAAGAAAGAGGATCCTGGCGAAAATTTTATTGATTTAACGCTATCTCATACACCTGAACTACAGTCAACCAACACAGTTTTCGATCCTTTTGATGGCAGTGACGATGACAGCGCCCTCTCGGACCTTGATGGATTCGATGAAGAATATGTCGATGATTCGGAAGGTGTTATGGAAACTCGAAACGGTGTTCAATATTTTGTTTGTAGAAGTAGATCACTAGTAATTCTTATGTTTGGCGAGGAAACTAACTTTAATTAGCCTTTGAGATTCCGCAAATATCCGCTCCGGTAGTTTTGATGAGATATGTATCTGATCTCTTTGGTATGCTCCGACATGTCCAGAAGCCTGTGACTATTAACTAAAATATTTATAGCATGCCTTGAGTATGGAAGTATCATTCTTGATCCTGATTACCAGCGAGAAGTTGTTTGGGATGAACATCGTGCTTCGATGCTAATTTGCTCAATTCTAAGTAATTGCGCACAGCACATCTGTTAAACAAGTAAGACTAATACTACTGTGTAGTGGGCTACTTTGTTCCGCCTATCATTTTCAATCATAAGATGATAAGAAGACAGACACCCGAAGGCGAAGTCTCCGTGATAATGAACCAACGAATCTGTGTCGATGGGAAGCAACGCTTGACAGCTCTTCGGAAATTCATGAGTGGTCAAATTGGAATTTTGGATAAGAACCAGAGAAAATGGTAGGTAATTCATCATGTGAGCGTTCTAATTCCATCGACTGATCATCTGTAAAGGTACTTCTGCCATCCTGTGACAAACGGCCAAGAGTCTTATAGCAATCACATTATTATGCCGGCTGCAGTTAAGAATTTCTTCAAAAAGAGAACCCTTTGCTGTTACGAGTATAATGAGCTGCCACAAGAAACAGAGGAGAATATGTTTCAGCTTGTGCAACGAGGAATTGCCCTGACGCCAGCTGAAAAGATGAGGGCAAAGAGTACCGAATGGGCAGCATTTGCTAAGCAATATGAAGAGGATTATTCGATTATAGTTAACTGTTAGTCTTTCTCCTGGTCGAGTTACCAAACTAATCATATAGACAGTATCCAAGCAAAATCGAGCGTCTGGTTTTCGCATTGTTCTAACCATATTTGCAATGATCCTAGAGACCATGGGACAGCAGAGGAAATCTAAACACTCTAACAGATCCGCCCCAACACTCCAAGCTAGTCCTCAGGCTCTTGAACGACTACTCGAGGATAAGGTACCTATCAATACCGGCCTCAAGTTGAAATTCAAGGAGATTTTCGATAGATTTGAGACACTTGTCAAAGCCTGCTCTGATCAACTGACAGCCACGAAATATAGAAGTAAGTGATAAGTAGTCCCAACATAACACTACGCAAGACCTTAGTCTAACAATATTCTCAAGTCAAAGAAAATTCTGTTTTCGATCCTGCTCCCAATTTCTTGGATGAGAAAACTACTAGAACCTTCTCTCCTGTAGAGTTGGTTGGCACTGCAGTTCTTGTTTCTTATCATATGGCTACACGAAGCGATTTCCAACTGCTGAAAGCAGTAAAGGATTTGCGACGTCACTTGCGTATCCACTTCAAGGACCTGCGGCTCAATGCTCAATGCTGGAGCTCTGTTTGGGAATTCATAAGAGACCTACCTAAAGATGTGTCAGTTTCTCCGGAATGTAAGAAATCATCGCGACAAACTCTTGGGGAGGAGGTGCAAAATGAAGAGGACGAAGATCCTTGGGCTCCTAGTCCCTACCTCAAGGCGGCAACGCAGGCTGGAGAGGTTGTAGATGATTTTGACAAGCGTACTACACGTTCGCAGGCTACTCGGCCAGGGTTAAACAATCGGCCAGAGGTATGTAAATTAATTGGTTTGCAAATTGTTTATTCTTGCAGCAACCTTCTAAATTCCGCCTGGGTCATTGCTGACTACATCAACAGAAAATACCGAAAACTTCCGCGGAAAGCTACAGAGATCTCTCACCAGGTTCTTCGGCGACTGCAGATGATTCTGATGTGGTCCAATCTGCCGAAGAAGGATCAAGCAAAAAGTTCGTTAATCTCCAGGTGATACCAAAAAATACGATACCCGTTGTTGAGATTCCCTGTCGTACCGTGCCGAAGCTTTCAAAAGATATGGAAATCATCGGTATTCAGGCCACGGATTCTGCTGAAGGAGAGTGCATGAAGAGTAGTTCAGAAGTCAAGTCTATGCTGCCTAATCTAGGAAAAAGATCTCCGGGTATTGAAAATCAATTGTCATTGTCCGAGGCGAAAGCTAACCAGTCTCCCACGGTAGATGTGGTGGATGTTATGGATGGTGAGCTACAAGCTTCGAATACCTTTCTAGATTTGACTGGCAATCACTGTGATAATGGAACGACAAACGAAAAGATAAACTCAGGCAAAGGCGCTTGTTCTGATTTTAGCACTGGCGTCTTCCTCCTTGAGATACCTAATGTTACAGAGCAGGACAGTCAAAATGCCTGCCACTTCGAAGATTTTAATGTGGCACCAGGCAGTGACTTTAAGCCCGTGTGCCGCAGTGTGAGATCAAGCTTATTTAAGCAACATAATTCCAGTTGTGGCAGCATAGCAATTAGTAACATTGAGCTCGCTGCCACCACTACCACGCTGGCCATGCCTGCACCATCTGCCACTGAGCTCATGAAAGGAGATAGGGTGGCAATCGATGGTATTAAGGCCACGGGCAAGAGTATTTCATTCGGAGTCCCCTCGCGTGTCCCGGAAACTCTAATACACGGACATCAAAATACTACAGTGTTGGACTCTATAAGTACAGGGAATAAAGATGGAATATTGGAAATCCCATCCGGGCTACGAGAGGCTGCTGTGTCGGATACCTCTATCTACCAAGATCACGATATTTCTATCATAGGCTCCAGGAGCGCAGCGAATTCCATGCACAATTGCGATAGCTCAACAGTCACTAGTGGCAGCTCGGACTCAGAAGCACCGATGAAACAGACAACAAAGCGATCAATCTTGCCGCAACATCATTACCAGAAATTTAATGGTAATATCAGCAAAATTCCAATGGCCGATATCTTAGTGTTGGCGGAGAATAAACCAAAAGTCAAGTCTCGGTTTAAGCCTAAAGCACCACTTCGCGTCTCAGAGCGGAGGCCCGAAGGATTATCGTTGGTATCCAAATCGACACCGCCTGCATCCCGACCCAATATGACTACCTGGGCCACCGAAAGACCTGCTTGGCTATCTCCAATACCTAAGCGCTCACCAGGCAGTCCAGCTTGCGGCGAGTCGTCAATGAAAAAGTTGAAACCTGAGGATTCGACTTCGTATAGGCAGAAGTAGTATACGTATATACAGCATGGAGTTCGGAGTTTGGAGTTGGAAATACCAGGATGGATTGCTGTTGGATAGATCTCTGTACCATAATTAATTTCATGCACGTAAGGCAATGAATCCGTTGCAATAGAATGAACGTATGTTAGTGATCATGATACTGTCTTGATTTATTGATGAATGCAACCCACTTTTACACTTTTTGCATTATACTACACAATGACCTTGAACTCCACACCATGCTTACAACGCAGCAATATTGGGTATCAATTCGCACCATCAAAATCAGCCATGCCATCTTTCAACGCCTTACTCAGAATTGCACCTGCCCGTCCAGCCTCACCAGCTTCCTTCTTCGCCTTCTCGACTCCCTTCTCTACCGCGGTCAGGAATCTCCGATGAAAGACCCGCTGTCGGCCTTCCCGATCAACATACATCTCCCCTTCCTCGTCTCGCGGACTACCAAAGAGGTTGAGATGGGCAAATGCATTGGGTACATTCGGCATCATCATGTGTCGGTTTTCTAACCCAAACGGTCCATATCCTCTATACGGTGTCTGGTTTTCCACCTCATCCTCCACCAGTCCGGTACGTATGAACTGCGCTAGCACAAGCAACTGCTTCGGAAACATCTTTCCGGATTTATCAAAGGAAGCCTTGCTCGCCGACGACCAGGTTGAAGTTTCCGTCGCAGTCGCCCACCCAAGCATTGTCAGAAAACAGTTTAGAGTCTTGACCCAGCCGCCGGGACACGTTACGACGGATGCGGAAGTTGTGGAACTGGTGCTGTCTAAGAGCCAGGTGAGGGCGGAGAGGGCGTCGGATCGGATGTCAGCCGCAAGATGTGTCATGCCCGCTCGGATATAGAGCAGAGCGGATTCAGCTCGCGCGCTGATATCAGAGGGAGGAAGGAGGGAGAGAAGTTTCAAAAGGTGCGTCCGCACCGAGGAGGAGCCGTCAAGCAGGAGAGGAAGAATCTTAGGGAGGATGATTGCTGGAGGAAGAGGAAGAGGCTGATTGACTGGGTGGGAGGAGCTGGATTGGTCAATCTCATAATATGGTGACTTGATGATGATGCTTTTAGGGATTGCTTACATTTGGCTAGTGAGGTAGGCGAGCGCATCTCGTCGTTGGATATCTGATTTGGAGGACGAAGCGAGGGATAAGTAGTGCGTGAACTGCGTTGCTGATGAGGGAGCAGATGTGGAAAGAGATTGCTGATTGACCACGATTGCTACGCGATGTTAGTATTTTGTAAATATGGAGATTCAAGTTATGAAATGGCGAAATTCATAGAAAGCCTAGAAGGATAGCTCAAGTAGTATCAAATTTGCTGGTGATTGGATTTTGTTAAGCGTCTTCACGCTTGTGAAATGTTAAATTGTCTTTCTTAGTTTAAAACAACAACGACTTGGACGGCCCTCGAACAATTGCATAGAGGTACGCTCCCACACATTTAATGACCGTATGGCCCAATAGAAAATTACATTTATGACTACTCCGAAGACTGATGTGAGTACTGTCAAGGATTTCGAGGAACAATGACCGCTTAAAGCATTCTTTCGAAAGATGGCTGCGAGAATTTCGTTCGTGTGCCATAATCTTTATTCCTCGGAAGTTTTCCTACTTGTTTTTTAAGAGATTTCAGATATAACGAGCCATGGCCTGTTACATCCACGTCTCTAGCACAACGTTGATGCTAAAAAGATGCCAAATACACCAAACACTGGATGTCATGTAGGTGAGACGGATTCTCCAGGGAATGTACGGTCAAGACCTCTCGCACTGAATAGATGACATAGGATATAAAGACTTGTACTCTTGAGTAGTACTAAACAGCATGGTAGATAGAACAATATGGTATCGAAACACCATCAATGCAATGCAGGAGTCTGAAGTAGGAAGCCCCGCAAGACACCCAAGTATTTAAATCAAATAGACATGTGAAGACAAGAAGACTTGTCTTGTCAATGCACAAAAACACGCACGAAAATTGACAGTTGTAAGGGAATAGCATTTCATAAACAACTTAAGCTTCTCGAGTTCAGGAATAGGAACACAAATAAAACTTACACCTTGCTTTGAAGCTTGTATCTGTAAAGTTATCGGCTTTTGCTTTAGTTTTACCTACTCGAAGCTTTGGTTTCTGGAAATCATATGTTAGCTACTTTGCGACGCCAAGACATCACTGGGTATGGTACTTGAAAGTCTTTCTTCTTGTCCTTCTTCTTTTTCATGGAAGAGCCCATTTTGGACTATCGCAACAATACAACCCAAGTATAGTATAGTAGAATTAAACAACTGTTAGAACTGTTTCTACTTCAGGTAGGAAACCTCTGGTTGGAAATTTATCACACTTGACAGTGGAGGTTTTTTTTTGGATCTTTCTGGCTTAGGTGCGTAAGGTCAGAAGCCATTTATTTTTCTTAGTATCCGGCCGTATTATCATTTTTCCGTGAACTCAGTGGAGACAAACATTCCGGCAGCTATGAACAATCCAATCACAACAGTTTCTAGTAAACATCATTGTTCTTCCTTTCCAATCCTCCTAATCTCGCAGCGAACAAAGCGTAGGGAAGAGGTCGGCATTAAACGCAGCTATTACGCAGCTGGTACGCAGAGAATCATGGTAATTAATTGCTAAAGTCACTGTTTGCCAGCTAACCTTCTACAGAGCGCAATCGAACAGTCCGCAATGTTGGAAACACTCTCGAGATTGAGCTCGAAGGATGGCGTTCGTTGTACCATTTTAATCTCCGCTACAACTGGCTCGATACTTCAGAGCAAGGGGACATTGCCCGCATTTGCGAATGCCACGACTACAACACTGTCATCGAATCCGGCGGCATCAGCAGATGGTACTTCTGCGACAAAGTCTCCGACCGAGGAGCCATTAGATGGGATGGAAGAGATGGCCAGGGTCGCATATCATTTCGTGAAATCAGTTGGATCGTTGGTGCAGAGTCTTGATCCTCAGGTATGGGAAACACCCCTATGCACCATCAGTTGGGGAAGCATATTAATACGATTCACAGGACGAGGCCAAATTGCTGCGACTTCGAACCAAGAGATATGAACTCGTTATAGTCCCAGATCCGAAGTTTATCTGCGTAGTTGTTCACGAAACACGTTCAGCTTGAGGGAAGTAGTCTACGACGTTATGGCATATACCTTGTGAATTTGCGGTGAACGGCCAAACTGCGGCATACGATTTCATTATGTTCTCAGATTTTGTTATTACTTTATAGCATAGCGATGGTATACCCCTGGCGTTGTGGAATTAACATAATTTGTTTTTGGCCTACTATTGCTAGCTTTATAGAGTGACACGTTGAGCTGCTTCGGTGATACATGATGTTGGAATGCTGTCGGCAACCCATTTTCACGCCTCATATAATATCGAACTATTACTTATGATTGATGCATGGTCTGAAATTGCGCTGTACACCTTAAGAAGCTGAAAGTGAAACGAAAGTGCTTCATTTACCAAATAGCCAATAAAGCTGCGTAGGGGGACCTTGTTCAGCCTTACTACCTATTCTATATAGTCTCAATCTGTGGACTAAAAATTGATATGGGTTTAGGAAATCGGTCTCCAAGAACCCGGTATTGCGCTTTCTGTGCACCCGATCTCTCCACTCTGATCTCCCTGAGGCTATGACAGCGAACGATATTGATGAATTGATATAGGATCATCTCCTGGGATTTTTAACGCGACGGCACCGTTCATATAATATTCGTGAAATAAAGCGCGGATGCTGGGGTTCCCCGTCACGTTAGACACAATCAGCTGCTTCAGTTTACCAAAAGCGCATGGACTTTACTAAACTTAAAACCTGCGATCATATTATTGAAAATGAATCTTTTCGGAGCATTAATTCTTACCAGGTACATAGTTCTTGTTCGCAGCAACCATGTATCGCCAAGGGTTTGATGTCATCAACATGCTAGGCAGCCCAGCCAGCCTGCTTTTGTGCAAATCCAATAGTGAATCGCGCCTCTTCACCTTCCCATCACAATACCGGTATCTGCAAGCAAACCCTAGCCTATCCAGAATGCGGGACACTTCTCCATTAAAAGGCATTGTCACGGATACAGATTACTTATTTAGGCTGTCTCCGCCAGTGTACTACGAATCTTGGAATGTGCTTGTTTTTCTCCTACCCTATCTCTCTGTGGTTCATCTCTGATAATCAAGCACTTTTGCTGCCTTTCCTTACTTCTGTTTCTTTTGCTCCGTCCTGACATTCATTTTCTGCAACATGCCTTCCTTTTCTTCCCTAATTAGGAGCTCCAGAAGCAAGAGTAGTAGCCAGGATTACGATAGGAACTACAATGTCAAAGCCAAACTCGAAAATGATAGCCAGGAGAAGATGCAACGGAGGCAGTCGAAACGTGATTTCTTCCGCAGCTTGATTAAAAGAGAACCAAACAAACGGAGTAGCTCTCAGTTCGGAGTATGGGACAGTCCAAAATCGCTCGAAATTCCGTCTTCCTAGACTTACTTCTTATCACATTACTATGCACTTTACTAATTAACACACAGGAGAGATCGAGTGATAAATCTCCAAACCCACCCCTAGCAAACCTGAATCCAAGCCCAATGCCTGATCCGAACAAGCCGCTTCCTCCTGCGCCAACTAAGGATATCAATGGTACATCAGAAGAGCAAGACATAGTTGTTAGACCAGTCAAACATCTAGAACGAATCATATCCCCAATAAGTCCCGCGGAGCTGGAAAAGCTGTTCTCAGGTGCACCTCAGTTCTTTGCATATACAAAGGAATATACTGGTGGAATTCCTCATCCCACCGTTGAATTCCCGTGGGATGATGAGGAGTTGGTTCGAGATCTGTCGGATCATTCTCCAATATTAGATGCTGCGTGGAGCACTGTGACGGCATGGCCGCATGTTACTCGAGACACTGCAGGTGATTTACATGCACTAGAGAAACACACTGAGAGAACGAAGGCACTTTTTTTACCTAGTTGTCGAGAACGGCCTGATATGTTAAGTATGCACGGTCTAGAACGTGGCTCATTAGGCTTTGCAGCAGCGTTGGAGTTAGACATTGCGGATTCTCTCAAGGAAGTAACAGAAGTGTACCATCCAGAAGAGGATCCAGATGCCATCCTTAACAAACGAAAGGACTATCTCAAGCAAAGAAACTCCCCCAAGATGGGATCACCCCTTATTCTGAAAAATGCTTTGATTGAAGTCAGTAAGGCTTACCATGAAGGTGACGCTCGAACTACCATGGAGCTCTGGTCAAGTCTATTCTTGAAGCTAAAGCCACCAAATAGGGTGAGCGACCATAACGATCCATATTCTCTCAAGATCCAGATCAATGAACTTGTGCAGGTTCTTGCTACACCTGACGTCTGGGTGGATTTTAGCCTCGTGGAGTATAGGATCAGATTGGGACAAATCTTGTGGGTTTCACCAAATACGTCTGACGAAGACAATTCTATGAATAAGAATCGAGCCGAAAGCCAACTTTTCGCTGAAAGGTATTGGCTCCTCTTTCAGATTCTCCTGTCGTGCGAGTTATTATTACGATTGGACGTAATCGCATCCCGTGCTGATGGTCAAATCGAATCTGTTATTTTAAAGGACCCCCAGCTATCCGACAAGCTTTCTTCAGATAGCATTAGGTGGTCATTGTTACTTGCACGTTGTTGGCTCGAGAACATCAAAATTGATGAGACGGAACCAGCTGCTCCCGAACCTAAAGCTACATGGGCAGGAACATTGTATGGAATGATGGGATCCAACCCTGATACCGGTGAAATACAAGATCCAGTCAGCATTACCGTAGAGGACATCCACTTGGAAGGAAGGAATCAACAGAGACAATTGCAGGGACTCCTTCGCTTTGGGCGAGAGCTGAAATGGCCCTTTATTGATAACAATATCATTACCAGTGAGATTACTATGAGCACGGTTAGCACACCTGCTCAAACCCCAATGTCTCAGCGCTCCAGCTCGTACTTTGGGCAAAGATCAGAAAATAATGGATCGTTATCCCAGAGGATGTCCGCATTGTGTATGTATAAGTCCTACTACCGGAAGATATGGCGTATGACTTATGCCAAGCTATCACAAATAAATATCCTTACAACTTTGTAGCTAACTTAATATCCGATGTAGTGACACCCGAAGGTTGGCTATCAAATACTTACCTAAGTGGACTTATTCTTCCTGGTGAAGGGTTGAGTCACTTCTTGATATCGACATTACTAGAAAACGACCAGGCTGCAATCGCAAGTCTTGGTCGAGATGCCTGCCTCTATGGCGGCTTCAGATACCAGCACCAAAGCTTCTGGAGCAAAGAATGTATTGTTGGCCGAGTGCTGGCTGCTGGGAAGGGCGCGACAGAATGTATGGGCTGGATATCTGCTCCAGTCATTCCAAAGGGTCTAAAGCACTCAGGAGACGTGTGGGTTGATATTGAGGTAGAACCTTACCGTAAGTTGATGCCTCAACACCCCTCCAAAAATCTACGTATTCGAGGTGTCTCGCTTCTTACCTTTCCAGGTCAGCTCAAAAAGAATGCACTAACGTATATCGGAATAGCAAAAAACGAGAACCCCCGCATCCTGCACAGTCAAGAAATAGAGCGAGATGGACATGTGATTGGTGGAGCAGATAGCTCATCTGTTCTTCCTGGTGACTTTGTTCTTCCTTCGGAAGAGCCAGCCCTTTCAGAGCCTATTTTCGTCAGCCTAACATCTCTGGATCTCGTACTCACAGATGACTCAAACTCAATAATTGAGACTCCGACAAGTGAAGCTGATATTGATAATGCGTCAACAATAATGACATATTCTGCGATGATGAGATTCAGTGTAGACGCAGATGGAGAGGATAAGAGAGAAGTGAACCTAGCGTTGACTCATGCTGTCAATTTTGTCACAGCCTATCCATGTGTGACTTCGCCGGGAGCTTTGAAGTTGGCCAACCTATGGAATACACTTAACGGTGTCAACAGCCCCACAGGCTCCTCTAGAGACTTCACTGGTATGTGTAATTTTCCATAAAAGTGCTCAGATGCTAACATTGTCAGGTCATCCACTTCACAAAGCATTCACATATACCAAAGTAACTCTTTTATCACTGCTTTTTCCCCAACAGCAAACATTTGACTCTTTAATTTCGCCACCACCTTCACCAAGAGATGCAGCACACTCTAGTACCCATACTACCAATAGCAATATCCCAAAAGCTCTGGTCATAGATTGTACAGACAGCACGACCATTGCATTCCCAGTTCGACCATCACCAAGTCCTCGAGCAAGCGGCAACAATAAGGATTTCATTGGTAGCGACTTGGAGATACTAGCTAGGGCAGTTTGTGCTGAGAGAGGCTGGAATGCTATTATATCGAGGCGGGGTAGGAACTGTTTGGCGTGCAGTGTGAGGGAGGCTGCCGCACTGGGCTGGAGGGTAATAATCAGACTGGGGTAGGGGAATCAAGTAATGAAAACAATTAATGAGTAAACGATGGAATGAAAAAGGCCACTGGGGATATTCACAATAGATGGATGGAGATCAGTATTATCTATTGTTAGATTTAATCTTAGTAAACGAGAATGATGTCAAGATCGAGGCCAAATCAATATATATCTGTACGTCGCTGGGAACTTAAATAGTGGCAGAGATCTGTAGGGAGCTGTTGCTAAAAACGTAGCACTGCCAGTGTTCCATCGCTGTGAAATCCGTGTCTTTGACCTGTCATTGCTCATAGACCTACGAAAGATCAGGTACTCATAATCCTCTACTGTATAATAGGCTATGAAGTGGCCACTTTCAGTCACTCATTCTTAAACTCTGACTCTCTGATACGTGGTAAATAGCTTGTACCAGATGTCAAGCTATATTGTAGCTCATTGAATCCACTTCACATAGGGACAATGGGTGGAAGATTATCTCCGGCTCCTCATACTCATCACGTATCTCTGTTGCCATTACTCTGTCACCACATTACAATTCAAAATCTTAGCTACTTTCCTCAAGATACTCACAGCCGCAAGATACTTGTAGGATATTCTATAGAGCATCACCATCGAAGTTGCACGAAGTGTGTAAAACGAAAAAGAAATTTGCAGCTACCGGTAAGGCTTTGGAAATGGCACTGTGGCTGGGATCATTATGAAGTAGAGAATACTCGGCTGCACCCTCTTAGATATTAAGTTTGCTTTGTTCTTTGACGTTTAATGGTCTAAGAATGGCCAGAAATCGGCGATTTTGCGGCTGCAACTGCGAAATTGAAAGTAATGGATGTACTTGTGGGTATTGGAGCCTAGGAATAGCAAAACTAGTGGTGCGAACGTGAGGCGTGGTCGTGTCTCTTGACTTGGATGGATTAAATAGCCTGATATTCATGCAAATCAGTAAAGAGGAAAAGTGAAGGGAGCCAAGGAGCAAAACTATGACCTTGAAAGGTTTAGACTATACTAAGTTGAGCACAAATGAATGGAGGGTAACACCCTGTTACAAGCCATGGTCGCGGTCTGGACGCAGTCTACACGCACGCGTTATCCTCCCCCCTCGCGGCCTCTGTGGACGTGACCCATTCGTGTCCTCTTCCCAACATCTGCAAGTAGCGTGGTTCGCCCAGATATATCCTCCACTGGGGGAAGTTGCCAATTGGTTTATTCTAGCGAAGCGGTCTAGAATTGGTGGAGAGGTAGAATTTTCCTGCTCGACTATCTATATTGTCTGGTATAATTCTTCTCTCAAGAAAATTAGGCAAACTAGGCAAATGAGTGTGTTCGCAAATGGTTCTCATTTCCTTCGCCCCGCTTGCCTTGGATTGTTACACAAGCCAACGCCCTATTTTGCACTTTTCGGTTACGATTGCTACCTGCAAGTGTGATTAGCCTTTTCAACGCGTCTATAGCAAAGAGCATGAACCTTCAAGTCTAGTAGTCACATGTTAAAATCAGTATGCGGTTGCCCAACCCCTATTCTAAGCGAGAGAGTTTCTTGACTACGCTCACGGGGAGTACCTAACGTGTCTGTGATTACCAATCACCTACACATGCTAATTGTCCTAGTCCATGAAGTCGTCACACAAGGGAAATAAATAAAATGTAGTGTAAGCTACCAAAGAGTGGAGGAGGCTGCAGAGTCTATGCTTGTACTTGGGTACTTCACACCCTATGCAATCTACGGCGGCTGGTAGACAAGCCTATTGGGCAGATTTTTGTCTGAGAGAATCTGCTCAATCTGCTATAAATTATGAAGTAGTGGAATGCGAAACCCTGTGCAGTCTGATCCAGCTTCTTCACTCTTTATCGAGAGTCTGTTAGTTATTCTAATTACCTGAATAATCGTGTCATTCCCCAACACGACTTACTATGCTAGGCGGAAGATCCCACAAAAGGACACTCTGAGTGACTAACTGATCTAATTTCAGCTCGATTATGGTTTTGTGTTCGAGACAAAGTGGGTGCTGTTGTGCCTTTGTGCCCTTGCGCCCTCGCTCCGTGGAATCCAAAAATGTAGAACTCTTCCACACACTACAGACTATGTTTTTCAATTGTTCTTATTACCAAGACCGAGCTCAAATGTGTCGTAGCAATGCCCCCGCAATTTATGTAGAGCCTAAGCTGAGACATCTGAGGGGGGTAATCGTGGATGAGTAGTTGTGATTTCCGAGACTTGCCTTCAGCTCCGGAAGCCTTACGACTACGTTTGCTACTTCCTACCAGCACCATTTATAGTCGACTCAATTGTGCGATATTTAGAGTCGAGGTACAGACAGGCGTGATGCAAAAAGCACTTCTTGCTTTGAAGCTTCGTTGATTTGTTGCAATAAACATTGAGGCGATTTTATGGATGTCCGCAAGACAAAGCCTGGCAAACTCATGAAAGTTAGCCATCAGCGGAAAGACACGCAATGAAATGCTCTTCTCACCTTTTCGAGGCATGAATGTTCATTGAATTTTCAAGTTGGAATGTCGATATGCTCGCGACGAGCTAGATTTGCTCACTGGCATTCGCCGACATTCTGCCACCGTCCTAGGCCAACAGTTTAGTAGTTTAACGGATTTTTCGCGACCGTGTAAAATCACAATATTGACAAACTCTTCTACACAGGTATGTAAAAGTTTTCGAGGCTCGGAGCTTGTTGATAAGCGTCGCGAAGCTAATTGCCTCCCTAGCCAGGCCGATGATGACACGGTATGTGTTTAAGTTGGCTGAGGTTATCGAGGAAGAGATGGGCATCTAGAGAATTAATGACCGCGATGATTCCATAGACATTGACTTGACAAAGGCATCCCTAGATTTCAGTGCTTGTCTATTCCCAACTGGATAGCATGGTTTGTAAAGCTGCCAGGAGTGCTTCCGTGGCTGGATAAGGAGGCCTGCTATCAACCACTCACAATTCTCTCATTCGTTTGAAGAGAATCCTACCGATGTCTTTGAGCAAGATTTGAATGTTGTGTAAGATTTCTGAGTTTCATCCCCATGAAAAGCAGTCTTGTGAGACATGTCAAGAAGCAACAGCATGCCTGTGCAGAGTGCTACATGTAACATATGACTATGTTCTGGCTGCCAGCTCACAACCTGCAGGTTGATCATAAATAGGTTTTTAATCAGGCATGTCATGCCAATAATAATTGATATCTAGGAGTGGGCAATCATTTTCCCTTTTGATGCAAGTAGAATCCCGCTTTCTATTAGATACTAATCCGAAGCAAAATTTCCATAAAACACTAAGGATTCTTCTCATGCCTACCAAACAAATCAATGACATAAAACTATCAAAATTTTTGGCTTGAAACTATCGTTCATTGGCATTGGCTAGACATGCAAGCCTAGGAGCCTAGTCACGGCCCTCCCCTACCGCGACTTTTATGTAGCCTACCTTTGGGGTATCATCGCCGTGATCGGAAAGCAGCGTCCTCCATAGAAATTTGATATATATGCAGCAGCCCACCCACATCCAGCTTCTCCTCACTATCTCTGATAAAACTTTTCAGATTCCTCTCTGTCCTCTATCCAGGCTATAGCACACAATCTGGACACCGCATTCTGATGCGAGCGGCTAAGGCAATGGATCCCTGCAGAATTTAATGAAGTTAACATGTCGTCAATTCATCCAGCGCTTTGCTTGAACATGACTCTATCTAGTCTTGTTTGATTGAGAATTCCTCACCTCAGTACACATTCAATGGGACATTCATCGACGACGCATTCAGAAAAGGAAGCGTCTGCTGGCCTAAGGATCGAGCCCAAGTGTCTCGACGGTGGATCGCCACTAAGCTCAATCCTGCGGTTGACATGTGTTGAACTTCCATTCAAAATCACCGCTGTGTACCACAAGCCTCTTCATAATTATCATGAGCGGAAATTGAAAGCTGCATGTTTTTTCTATGCTGCATGTCGTCCATGACGCCTGAAATTTCCATCCTATGCTTGTTGAGCTAATGTGCAGTCACAGGTGGCCTGACTCCGCTAGCTTTGAATTACAAAGGCCAAAGACAGACCGCTAGATTAAAAACGTGGAAAAGAATCATTTCCAATAGGGGGAAGGGCGCTTGAGACAACTCTCTCTAGGCGTCAAGAAATCTCAGTACAATGAATTAAGGGAAATGATGAGATGTACTCCAGCTGGAATCACGAACCGAAGCTCTTTATAAAATGTGCTAAGTAATATTTGATAATCATTGGCATTTCTTGTGGTGCTGACCTCGAATAGAACTTCTCAGCTGCGTCACGATGAAAACTACTGTCGCTCGACCGCCAAGATCTTTCTATCAAATGGGTTCACGATCAAGAAGCAAGAAACACCGCTCTACATCATATTTGTCAATCGCCAACAGCAATAGTTAAAAGACTCAAATATTTACAAACCACGAACAGAAAGAAATACTGAAGCTTCTGATGTCGTGGAACGTACAGAAGAGGATGGCCTGCAAAATGGGCGCGAATGCTGCCATCATTATCGTATCCGACTACCACGCCTCGATGGCCAATTAGGTAAAACGCGATAAGCAGAAATGGCCGGCTACTTTGAGAAGAGAAATGTTTAATCCTTCGAGTTTGGCTGCCTTATCCTCATAACCTATGAGAGAACTCCTTTTATATGACAATGCTTTTGATCCTGCGTCGGAGACCGGTTGGGAAGCACATTGTCAACCTTATAGGTCGGCGGCCTCGTAGGCATCACGATCCGACCTTTTCTGAGAGTCCATTCTTCACCCCGGGATTTGACAACATCTGATACAACGCGAACCTCCCAGCACGTATCTCGTGTTCTAGTGACTGCCTACGGGTGGAGAGAAAACGTTGCAGCTGGTCACTGCGCGGCCGCTGAAACCTATTGGTCTGTGTAGGGGGTCAGGATTATGAACAGCACATCATCGATTGTGATGACCATGTGCATATTATGTTGACAGGTATGCAGTGCATCCTCAAGACTTGTCACTCGTCTTGTCATTGAGAAGATCGCACGAAATATCGTACCGGAGGACGTTCCGGGGAGAGCTGCGTGGAAATGATATGAGATAGATCGCGGCGCATCCATTCCGAGTGGTGCGATCTGTTCCTCGTTCCTTCTTTTCGGCCATTCAAACGCGCTAGGCTGGAGGGAACGAGAGTCGGAAATTGGATTGCCTGACATATTACATACCCTGGCTGACGCCTCCTCTTTGAGTCGACCGGATTCAAGCCTTGAGAGGGGGGCTAGGTTTTGTGTAATGATGGCTATGCAAGCAACAGACATAAGAACGACACCGTTTGTTGACCGCCGTGGATCCAGAACCCCCCTGGAAACTTGCCCCAACAAACAGGGAGTATTATCTTCACTGCCATGCTGATCTGATACAAAGGCTCTCGGCAGATAAACGGGCAGATCTGTGTGGAGATATACATCCATAACGAAATTCTTTGAGGTGGGGCTACTACAGGAACGAGCCGTAGATCAGGGCAGCTACGTAGCTAGGAACGCTAAATACGCTAGTGATTCAACTTGAGCTGGACCTGGGTACTCTCCCAAAAAAAAAGAAGTGCCCCACGATCAGCGAAGTCTTGCGCTAGCAATGTCGTGCATAGTACATGCGTTGAAATTCGTCTATGAATTAGCGATAGCGACAGATTGATCCACCCAACTGCGTGCAGAATGGCTTTTGTAACTCCTATAGCTCACGGAGTATCGAATTTCTAAACCACACCCTTTTTTATAAAGGGAACAACACCTCCTTGCGGTTTAACTCAGCCATCTTTGACTGACTTCAGCTCAATCTCAAGTTCTCCATTTCCCTTTAATCAATCAAGAAATCTACTCTGAGCCTAAAGACTACGGTACTTGGCGTACAACGTGTGAGTTATGGTTGTAAGATCCCGATGACTTATTCATTGTAGATGTAAGTGCTGACCACTTCTAGGAAGCAAATTCCATCTACAAAAATTCCCTAATTGTCGGGAAACTTAAATCTCAAGGTACAGCGAACGGAACTTCTACTACAAACCTGACTAATCTTTTGTGTAGATCATCGACAAATTCATCAAAAGCAACAGGAACCAAGTGGCTTCCAACCAACGAGCCATATTGGTGGAGGTGGTAAACCAAAGCCTGTAGGTCGCCTCTTCGCTTCATCTATTTCTCAAGCAAGTTAATCGAAGATCACAGAAGCCGAAACCCTTCACCCCTTCTAAGTAATACCACCCTACATTCAGGATGACAACACTGTGGGTTATCAAAGTAAGGCATTCGGCACTGAACAGAGAGTAGAGAGGCAATCGATTTTCCACATCTCTTATTCGTCTCCAGTTATTGAGAAAAGGTTAAAATCAGTGCTGATTAGTGGAAAGCTATCCACCTGATGAAGTTTGGTCGTTTACCTGCTGTTTTTATGGACCCATTTTAAGGAAGCAAAGGATACTTCTAGAGTTATTTTAAGCATATCATCCTCAGACTACATGTAACATATAGTTGTAAAAGTGGGGCTATTGCCATCTGTTTAGAAATTAACCGTTATAAAATCTTTAGATGATTCAGCTAGGAAAATGAGCCTCGCCTTCAAACTCAAATCCGCACTTGAAAGCAATTGAATTCTACCCCAATGGAAGATGGCAAGGATTGTGTAATTGTGGTTGTGGTGAGGTTAGCGAACATAGCCATTGGTTTTCGTATTACATATGCAGGCGGGAGATGCCAGTCTCTCTAAAATATAAAAGTCAGAGCCTATCCCCTAACTTTCTTCCTTTCGTTTCCTTTACTTTTAGCGCCCGCATCGATCTAAATTACACGTGCCAACTTTACTCCTTAGGCTAGGTAATCTACTGTCGCTGGAGTTTTCGAACTACACAAATTCGACTCATAGGAGAAGGGAGTTTGTAGCCTCGCATTAGGCTTTAAGTCGTAACAAAGGTAACTAAGACTGTTAATTCTTGATTGGCTGGTGAGGCTGCAAAGAGGGTGTGATCAGCTCGATGGAGGTGATTTCTGACCCCCAATCCTATCCCACCAACCATTCGTGAAGCCCAGACGAAGAGCCTCAATAGATCAGGCATCAAAGTTTGAGCCTCTAGGTGTCTGTTATTGAAGATGTTCGTTCTTTGCAAGTGCAGCACAAGCCTCAGCTGTCTATCATGTCACAGACTGTCGTTGAAACGCCGTCGACAACGGCTCATATTGTCACAATACCAACGCATGCTTACATCTCGGATCTTGACAGTGAGGAACGGGCCGTGCCAGTTCTCCACATGGCTCCACTTTCCTCTGCTGGGTATCAACAGATCCCACAATCGGATCGACCTCGCAGTGATCCGGAAGAAAGATTGACTGCACTAGACAATCCCAAGTCTGAGAGCGACAGTGAGCAGATTCGGCTAGGTAACAAATGCCATTCAAATAAGTGAAACTTACTTACACTCAGGCTTAAGATCCTGCTGGCCAGCCAAGCCCTCGAACATGGCGAACATTTCTTAGTTCAGCTTCCCAAAACTCCCTCTCCACCTCGACTCCCAACAACATACAGAACGCCGACCATGAAGAGATAAGATACGAAAGATGTAAGATGGTCCTGTTGCGAAAAATCCATTGATGTAGTTTGGTTGACACAAGGTAAAGTAGAGGATTTTGAGGAGGGAATCCCGCAGTATAGCAAATTGCTTGACTCGGACAAGGCCTTCTTCGTTATCAGATCATATGGACCTTACGCAGCCAGAGTCCTTGTTCAGCGGGAGCTCCAACTTAACACCCTGATCAAGCAACTATGCAAGCTTGATCATGAAGATGCTGCCGAAAAGACACGGAAGTACAGATTATGTACTACTTCGTTTTCGGAAAAAGGGGATCTCACGCAAACAAAACTGCTGAGAGAAATAGAGATAAAGCTGGGTGAATATTGTAAGCAAGTTCCAGATCAATCTAGGAGAAAAGAAGTGGATTCAATCCTGATACTGACCGTTTAGACGACTTTCTTTTGAAGTACGTGAAAGTCAAAGCACTAGGTAAACCAACAAGACGCGATCAACGAAGCATCCTACGATGGATGTCAGATCATGCTCCATTAGTAGAGGAAGAGTCAGACTTCATGTTCTACTTTGACGACCTTGTATCCGCGAAATCAAAGCTGGAATCTCCCAACCAGAGTAATACTATCGAAGACATGTTAGAGTCTCAACTGGCTGACAGGCCTAAATCACACTTGACGGTATAGTGATAGCCAAGTTTAACTTCGTATTTCCTATCAAATTATCCAGGTAGGGTGCTGATAACTTTCAGAAATTTGTCCGTAGGCTTGTCATAGATGAGACCAAAAACAAAACGAGCGACCCGCATATTGTTCACTACTCTTTCGAGAGCCTAGCAGCACTGGCGCGAAACATTCAAGCATTTATTGCAGTGGCATTCCTCCTCATTCCTTTTTTTTTGCTGTTCCTCGTTCCAATGTCTCGCGCGGCAATGGCTGGCACGGTACTCGTCTTCGTCTTCGTATTTGCGTGTAGTTTAGCGATGCTGGCACGCCCAAAACCACATGAGATGTTAATAGGCACGGCCGCGTTGGTTATCCTATCCTGACTATTGTCTCTCTGCTAATCTGTAAAGGTACGGAGCTTTTTTAGTGACATTCCTTGGATCTATGAACTCTGGTCCCGCACCAGGAGCTCAGTGATGGTTTCTCGTAACTCTCTTTGATCAATGAGCTCCGGGACCGCGCTAGGAGCTCAGAAGATCGTTGAGATATCCTCGCATATTTTCGATAGCGTGTTGGTATGAGTGGAGACCATGGTCCCTCTAGAAATTAGGAAGGTTTGGTCACCGTGAGCGCGTTGAGGGTTGTGTGCAAATTCTTTCTTATGTTGTTACTGTTGACAGCTTCTTCTCGGCAGCCTCGCGTCTATCGTTTTTTTTTCCTGAAAATTTCCTAAGTATAGTAGTAATTTGATATCTTTTGAGTAGATCGAAGTTTATAGTGTGATCGTGCATATTGGCTTTCTTTGAAGTGGAAAATGTGGTGTGGAAGGCTGGGAGAGTGTTGGTGATATTCACCTGGGGGATACCAGCCCCAAAATTCAGAAGGCAGTGAGGGCCCGTGATCGGTATCCTAAACCCCCTGGTTTGGGAGTCTTCTGTGATCTAATTTACTTGAAAGTAGACCTAGTCGCAAGTGTCTCTTTCGAACATGTACGCCCTAGCTAATAAATGAAGACAAAGAGAAAAGAAAGTTCTCCAATATTCGCACGTGACTAGAATCCCATTGCTTCCCATTCCCAAGTTCAAACGATCTTGAAAGGTTCCGGCATGCAAGAAGCAGAGGATATCAGCCGTCGTCTGGTTAGTGACAGCTTTTTCTCAGCATTTCTACAACAATATGACAGTAGCAAACAGGACGACAGCTACATCCGGCGTGTTACCCAGGCATCAATGTACTCGAAGCAGGGCTGACTGCTAGTAAAGTGGCTGTAAATATGCCTAATACCAAGACTTTGCTAGCCACGCTACCTAGTCAGTACTTGAAACTCGACCCAGGGTATCTTTCACAAACTGCATAAAAGATTATGTGTGGCTTGGCACGTCAACGAAGCTTGTGATTCCTGTGATTCCTGTGATTCTTGTGATTCTTGTGATTCTTGTGATTCTTGTGATTCTTGTGATTCTTGTGATTCTTGTGATTCTTGTGATTCTTGTGATTCTTGTGATTCTTGTGATTCTTGTGATTCTTGTGATTCTTGTTATATCTTTCCCCCATGCTCTCTTCTTGTGTGAGCTACCATGCGGTCTTGGGAAATGCCCTACTATCAGCTACATCTATCGCTGCAAAGCTAGTACGGTGAAGAGGTCGTTGGTTGTGAAGCAAAGATTCGATTCTTTAAAGACGTCCCATGCCCCCGCGACGTGTACATACGTCTCCCCGTCTCCCCGTCTCCCCGTCTCTGCCATGTTGCAAGCCTGCGCGTACCAATACGACCATATGTGGTTGAAATAAGGATAATTGATGTTGCTTGAATCTTTCTTTCATTGGTTGAGAGTAGTCAGAGGAGCTTTCACCTGGTACAGTGTGGAAACTCTCGGTTTAAGTAGAGTCTTCATTGAAAGTACAGTCCATATTGATCTTCAATATGGACACGAAGCCCGTAGGTATTGTCAAAAGACAGGAAATTTGAGGAAAAGATGGTGTAGACCAGTGAAATCGGCCGGTACCATAGACTGAATGCAACATATGTATCGTCGTTGTGGTACCCTCGTTCTTTCAGAATTGAGACCCAGTATCATGTGTTTGGTGAAAATCGTCAGACTATCTCCCAGAGTATCAGCAGCAGTACAACGATATCATGCTTTCTTGTCATCAAAAGATGTTATTTATTACACCTAATAATAAAAGTATAATCTCGATATTGAGCAAGCCTTCGTTGGTGCTTTGGTGCTCTGATCTTTGATTCGTCAGCTCCTACTATCCTGACTAGTTTAAGCTTTCCACACAGCCCTCCGCGTAGCGACATCGAAGCAAGTAGCTTGAAATGATAGCCATCATCTTTCCATTCCTCGTAATCAGTAGAGAAGTTCAAGGGAACCAACTCCATTGGTAGTCTTCTACAGATGTAATCCTAATTTTCTGATGGAAGATGCATTAAAATCCATCGCACGTTCCTCGGAAAGGGTAAGCTCAACACAGTCTTAGTATTGTCTTTATCTTTTGGGTGCGAAAGCATCGTACCTTTGTTCGGGAAGGCCTCGTTCTGACCCAGCCAGTGAATAGTCATGGCATGCTTCCTCAAATGGCTACGAAAAGCTAAAGGTAGAAGGTAGGAAATCTAGCACTTATTTGCCTATGGGTTATCGAGCATCTAAAATATTACTATGAAAGCACCCCATAATTGAAGACGGAAAATATAATCTAATCGCTTGTTGGGGAGATTTGGCCGGTATCCAAGACTTACGCTCAGCTACATAGGCAGACAGCCCCTATTATAAGCGAGGATTGCGGCCTTAGGTCCTAACTTAATGTCCTAAGGATCGGTCGGCTCGTAATTGCTTGATGTTATTCCTGTAGCGTTCTATTGGTCTTTCAGCAGTGGTGTAGTAATGCTACTGAACCCCCAAGAGAAAGGTATTGTGAAGAAAGCATCATCATCATGATCACACAACTGCCTATAAACGTGAAGGCTTCAGAGCTGGTGTTTTACGCAACGTATTCATATCCTCCCTTGAGAAAAATAAATTCAAGGCTGCCTTGTTGAAGAGGCAACGCGAAGGCACAGCATAACTCCGTCATCTCCGTGTTTACACAGGTTTGAAGATCAAGAATACTTCAGTATCATCTTCTATCACATGGTAGATTGAAATGAGTTAAGTAGTGGTACACACGAGTGCTAAGCAATTAATACGAGCCACTAGCTACTGCGCCGGATTATCGAGGCTGGTTTGGTCGAGCCAAGTACGTACTTCTCATGTATCACACAGTTTAGCGCGTTTCTACTTGTTTTCGTGGACAAAGTGGTATTTTGAATTCCCAGCCCAATAGATTGACACCTCAAAGAATGAGCCCGGCTTGATAGAGAGAGCCCTGATAAAGATAGCTCAGTCTACTACTTACAGCGTCTAACTGCAACGGTGGAGTGTAGATATTTTCCCCAAGTGGCCAGCCCTTTCCCCCATCTCAGTATCAACCACCATCATCCAGTCTCCGGCAGTTTACATCCTTCCAGCATTGCAAATCCTCTCCAACGATCCCTTATATGCGAGCTGTCGCGCACCATTTTATTGGAGATGAGATCGTGAGCATATTGAGCGTCGGATTACAATTCGGGGGTACGAGTCAAAACACGACCAGTGCAGAGAGGCCCAAAACTTCGCGTTGTTATCGAGTGAGAAGTCTGCAGCGAAATCAGTTCATCAGCAGAGTCAGCTTATCTTCGTATCCCACAAGCAGTTTATCTCCTCTTGTCGTGTTGAGTTCTGAGGTAGGTTGAGTTCCTGCCTTCCGAGACTTCTGACGATGGGGAATCCTCCATCCCATAAGATCTCCGCCACTCACGTTTGATAGTAAGGCTCAGGAAGGATTCACATCATACCGTGGGCTATCTAAGAACCTTCATGATCTGATAAAGAACTATCAGTGATCGAACTAGAAGTCGTCTCTGATAGACAAAGATCCATAGCGGGTTGGTGGTCTTCTGAGATAGGAAGAAGAATGGAAGCGCCTTATATTATGTCGGAAATTCAAAAGAAGCTGCTAGAGATTCAGAAAGAATGTGGAAAGTTTATTTGATACATTCTTAAGTTCGAATACTGGTAGACGATGATTTACTCTCCCATAATACTTCAATTCTCCTTGAATTGGCAAACTCTAGCCGCGCCCCGCTCTGATTTGGAATGATATGTAACCGGTTGTGTCAGTTACGTACGGGAAAATCGATCCACCAGCATAAGCTCCACCTCTCGACCACATTGCTACTTACTTACACACTCTCTCTCCACTTGTGGAATGTTGGCTAACTCGTTGAGTGAAATGAACAGTACGAAGTGAGCTGCAATTGCGACGCCAACTCAACTCTACTCTCGGCATAGCCAGCTGGCGCCTTCTTCATCAGTCATTGCTGTCTTGATAATTTCGAGAGACTCCTCTTTACCAACGTTCTAGCGACGAGGAATGGTGGGGGGGTGGTTGTGCTGATAGGGTCCTCCAGACGAGAACCTGCACGGAAACTTGTTTGTCTGGTAACGTAGTGAGCAAACTGCGGACGATTAAACGCTAAGTCATGCGCCCACTGAATAGCATAAATACAGCCAGAATCCCCGGGTCGAAGGATCGCGCAAGATTGAATTTGTGTTAAGACACAAAGGCCCGAAAGCTATTGAGGGTTCATATTTTGGGACCCCGGTGGACCAGTGCTACCTCTATAATCCAACTGCGTGCTAGTGCTGATATGCCTCTTGGTCTCATACACTTTCCTCGGTCCAAATGGAATTCCCAACTTTCCAGATTCTTCTCGTTCAAAAGCTTTGTCTGTTGTTCTTTGGCTTTATGGGACTATTGTCAAATCGAGCTTTTGTACTTATAGCGCCAAATCGCAGTACAATTTTCTCGTGGTGATACAACAATCACGTGTTGTCATCTAAATGATCGCGGGGCTTGTCTGTCCAGGAATTGGTACCGCTTAGCTTCGCAATTCGTCGCGTGGATTTGCCCTATCACCGCTTCCGAACATAACGTAGACATCTCGTGTCTTCGTCGTGTCTTCGTTAAGAACGAACAGTCGATGGAACGACTTCTCTCAAGTGATTCGGAAGAGAGATTGTGATCTGGGAAATCTCATCAGCTCAATATTTGTACAGGAATGAAGGATACCTGCTTCCTCTGCTCTACATATGTCTCAGCTAAACTTCAGTGTTCTCAGTGCGTTTTCGAACGGAACCATCTGCGTCTGCAACTTTGATATACAAAGGGCGTGATAGTAAGATGCAGAAATATCTATAGCTTAGTTCATGAGGTCGTTGTAGTTCAACAACTTGGAGACATGAAATATTAAGTACATTGCACAGTTTGGGGTTTGATCATTCTGAGAGGAGAAGTCTAAGGTCACAGAACATCATTCAATACCACCTAAGGCCCAACAGGGCGTTCTCAGCCAGTGATTTTCACTCAGACTCAAGAGTATGGAACTAGGGCAAAATTGTCTTAAGCGACATGATACTGTCTCCGGGCGTAATGGATCCGGATTCTGGGGGCGGTTCATGGGTATTAGATCTCTTGGTGAGGGATTGTGGGATCGTAGCTCCTCGGGATCGCGGCATCACGGGATGGTTCTCGGATAGCATACGGAGACTCTGAACGGCACACCGCAACCTGATACTAAATCGGCCATACCAAGCGGCAAACTGTTCATAGCATACGTTTGTCGATCAAAAACAGAATAAGGCTCTCTATCTCCTAAGACATTTAGCAAGGGTATTGTCACGTCCCGGCTGGAAATGATGTTACATTACTAACGGGTCCTAGATATGCGATTCCTGTCGCGGGCCGGGTTGGCGAATGTTGGTCGAAACATCTTACCACTAGCATGCGTTTCACTTATTTATGCTTATGTATTGGCATCAAATTCGGTAGTGCTGACACAGGCCTAGGAGGATGGGCGGCACTGAGCTGGCTGGGCTCTGAAGTAAGGATGAACACTATTATGTCGCTCGACTTGGCTGGCTGCACATAATCCCCGCATTACAGAATGGAAGGGTGTTCAAGCCATAGGTCAATAACCAGGCTCGCGAATGTCCAATCATCAGACCCCATTTGCGGATCGATTTACAATGTTTACCTACCTCAATGCACACGACGATATCATCTCGTTGCCCTCAGTAAAATAGCACTTCCTTCGAATTATCTTGGTTTAGATCTGTTCGCAGCCAGTTTCGCCTGAGCAACATTGAAAGGGAAGTTAGCCCTCGAGGATTAATGACCTGAACCAGCGACCACAGAGAGAGGGGGGGATCATTCACTCGACACTTATCTCTTTTAGAAATCTATCGATCGCCATGGAAGCTGATCTACGCACATTTCGGGGGTCTGTTACAGACTCCGCTCTAGTCGCAGTTACACAATGGATGGTAGGGGATACCCAGGACTTGACGCCTGTGAGGTCGGCACGGTAAGCTTCACCAAGAAACACGATGAACTCGCCGTGCAGAATCGGAAAAAATGAGGCGTTCGTCACCTAAAATTGGTTTTCACCGGGAGTGACCTTGCCTCCAAGATGATTGCCGTTTTCGTTCATTTCGCTACTATTCCATGAAGTGTCCCAAAGAAGCTATCGGACCTGGCATCCAGCACACATTTGTTACCTTTTCAGCATCTGAAGAATCAAAATAGCTAGGAAATTTAGCGTTAGGAGTGACCTGATCGATAATACCGTGCAATGCATATCCACAGGCCGAGCCTGGCCTCCAGCAATCGACGCGCCATCAGTCTGTTGATAGAAGCGGGGGCCTTGGAAATCTCTGCTCGTAATCGGTGTACGGGCCATGGTTTAACCATTGTCTAGGGGGGGCTTTTGTCAGAAAACTTTACCTGTGCGCAATAAAAAGACGAGGGTGAGGTCCTTGATCAGCTGGATATGATGCTTGTCCGATTCATGAGCGCGCTAATGGCATATCGGAGGCTCAAGGAAAGATTGGAGGCTCGTGAATAGAACTCACGTAACCAGTGAAGCATGTATTAACTCTATAGAGAAATTTGAAGCATCTCGAGGAAATATCGCCAAATGGATTAGAAACGAGTTGACGACCAACGTTCTCCCGCTGAAAAACAATGTCGACAATCATTTCTACGCGTTCCAACATATACTGACATATGCATTGGTCTTTAGGCGGGGTATATGAGCAGATAAAGCACTCTTGTTTCTTACTAGCTATTGGATTTTAGGGTATGCTTGAATAACGTGCAGTTCGTCATACCCTGGCCCAGCCACCAGGCCGCTGGAGGATAGGCATCTGTTCTCCTCTCACTGCTTTTAGTAACTCCTTTCCATTGTTAATCCTCATAAAACGCACCGCAGTACTTCAAATCTCTGTATACAAGACGTATTTGAAAGAAAGCACGTCGAATATTGTTCTTGCTAGCTCTACTATCCATCAAGGCCGTCGCTATCAGATTTTCCTAAGGTACATAACCTCCTTCCCACCACTGGCGGCTTGCCATAACGCCAGTTCTTCATAGCTCAGACGGTTTACAACCTCCACATGCTATCTTCACTTAGTCGAAGGATTTGGTATGTACACTTACGATGAAGAAGTCTTTCATCGAAGTTCACTATTAGAAAGGAGGTTCCTAACGTAAATTGGTGCTCAGATCTCAAAGAACGCGTCAACATAGCCGCTTCTTCCTAGCAAGGAAACTCCAGCAATAGATACACCCCTTCTGAGGTCACAACTCGCCACTGATCGAACTACATCCGCCATGGCACCGGCCATCGACAAGCCCACCTTAGAGAATTCCCAAGCCCTACTATCTCGAAGCAAAGCCATCGAGCGAAGCCCACAACTGACCAGTCTGGTTGCTGGTCCCTGTCGATCCCACCAAACACATTTAAATGGGTTCTCAAACAATAAAACACCACTGCGGGGTGATATACCTCCTGAAGCCGAGATACCAGTACGTTAACACCTCTGCATGCTCTTTTAAAACGCGCCTTCTAATGTCATAGGATGATTAATGGAACATAAACCATGCTCATTGAGAAGGAAGGGCCATGAGCCGAACAGCTATTTTCTTGTAATTTCGCATGTTATATCATTTCTATACTTAGATGGAGGTGAATTGTTTGTCTGTGTTTATTTACAAGATTGCCCAGAGACGTAGGTTTGAGGAAGGAGCAATGGAACAGAGACATAGTTATTGTTTGAAAAATGTGTGTCACAGACAACAGAATACAGACGAATTACATACTTGCATTCTATGAACTAATTTTACAGTCCTGACTCTATGCCCATAAAATTTGTGGAAAAGTATCTTGGGCCACCGTAGAGGTCTGTCGAATCTCATTTTGTGCCCCAAGTCCACCTTAGTGAGCACAGAATTCCTTAAAAAAAGGACCTAAAATCTCCATCCAGTGTATTCTTACAAGCGCATTAGGCTCTCCTTTCAACTCTTACCATCACCTTCTCATTCTTTCGTCGAGGTTCCTACCCTAATCTCATCAGCGATATTACGTTAGCTAGATCAAAACCAGCAGAGCCTTGCCAACTAAATGAGGTGAAAATAGAGTGGTGTTGCATCTCCGTCATCTTATTTGCTCGCGTGTTGTAGGGAGGGTGACATCTTGGTCCTACTGAATTGGGGGCAAAGGTGTGCCAGCCTCAATCAAATCAGGCCGCCAGATTCATACTGGAAAATATGTAAGAAGTATCTTAATATCTGCCAGAAGTATAAAGCTAGGTTATTGATCATGGCTACCACTGCAGAACTCGAGTCAGTTGTTATCCACACTGTACAGACCTCACAATGCGTAGGGCTAGCAGCAAACCGCAACGCTGGTACCAATGACGAGAGTCCAGCCTCATCGTCCCTAAACCAGACGAGTGAACAAGAGAGCGAACTTAGACATCGATCAGGCCACAACTCTGAGACTGATACTCAGCAGATAGATGTCGAACAGACCGCGAGCGAAGAAGAAATCCTGACGCCAGGTTTCGAGGGATCAAACAAAATCCAAGGTGAGGCTCATGAATGAGAGTAGAACAGTCTGACAATGTTATGTTAAACTGAGATGATAAACAGGCTTCGGCATATTTTCCTTTTTCCAAGCAGCCTGGCATAAATTGATGGACATTTCCGAGCATATTGCCGCGACTCCAATGGGTATCGAGAGAAACAGGCCAAGAAAGAGCAACCTGAATGATAGTAGAATTATTAAAGAGAAACGTGAGTTGCTATTTAAACTGCCTTGATCCGGAATATGGGCTAACCGTGATCATAGTCGACCAGTTCCCACGTGGGTTTCCCAAACTGGCATATCTCCAAAGTAGCAACGGGAGCTTTTCGGTACTTCGTAAATTTCAATACTTAAGTACTCGAATTCTTCTCCAGAAAGAGGTAGAGATAAATGAGCTCGAGAAGCTGCTGATGGAACAGGATATCGCGGATGAAAAGAGTGACCTGGAGGAAAGGCAAAGCCGACTTAGAACTGCGAAATATTTCAAGAAAACACCAACCAAAGATCCTGGTGGTGTGGACAATATGACACAACCCGAGTTAACCCAAGTAATATGTGAAAACCTGAAAGAATACAGTGAGTATCCGGCGCTATGAATAATTCGATGTCCTAACGTGCACATATAGTGGAGTTCGCAAACCTGGTCCGTCAATTGAACTATCTTGCAGAAGCTCCAACAAGAGACTACGAGAGTGTCCTAAACTGGATCTTAGCAAATAAGCCTCTCAAACCAGGATGGTATGATTTCATATGGCATATGGGGGATTTCGCTTCCCTGAAGACACCTCCTGCGCAGAGTGGTGGATCAGGAAAACCTGGATTTTTCGAGAATATCGTTATGGCATTGGCCCCACACAGTCCTTTTAGCGTAAGTATGGCTTTTAAGACATAATAATTCCCCTCTTGATGACACTTGTTGACCTCATCTCTCGGGTGACAGAAATTTATCCAGCCGGACACCGACAGAAGCTCCGTGAATAATTATTCTGACTTCCGCTTCAACCTTGTCAAGCAGACTCTCATAATTGTTACGGCATCTGGAAGTATTCTCGTTCCGGTGTTCATGCTGTTTTTTCTGACGTTAGATCGGGTAGCCGCTGCATCTATCGTTCTCGTCGCCGTAGTATTGTTTTCCACCATGCTATCGGGCGTGGCAGATACAACAGAAGATAAACTCTTCATCGCAATCATATCGTATGTAAAAGAGTGAGCCCTCAAGCTTGCAATCACTGATTCGTACCAGATACTCAGCTGTGCTCTGTACTTTCCTGGCGACGATGAATCAGGCTGTAGTTCTAGGAAGTGAAACCTAGCGACCAGTCTGGGAAGTGATCTTGTTGAACAAGTAGCCAGCCATGAGTACATCGATATAGCTGCTGATGGCGGTAGAGTTCCGCAAGATTGTTTAAATATGGAGGATGTCGTCTGGATCTGATTTTGTGATTTAGGCTGCGAGGCGGAGGTAATTTATTGGGATTCGTTTATCGTTTTTCTTCAGCTACCGTAACTTTGCTGCTTTTTGGATATTGGCATGGCATGGCTTTCCATCTACGATCATGAGGAAGTTGAAAGATTCTGCTGAGGTTGAATAAGCTTGATGAAGCTCTTACCAGAGGTGAGGAGGTTGGGAAGTGGGAATGTTCCGAAGCAAGCCTGACATGCGGCTTCTGCTAGGCCGCCCAGGATGGTCCGTGTCTGCCATAGCATCCTGACCGCTCATTTCACTGATTTCACTGTTTTCAATTGCTTACATTACCAAGAACACTCTTTTACTACTGACCTTTCTTTTCTTCTACCACGAATGTAACACTGTGGTCCATCGTAATAATTGTATTCAATTTGGTCACGTGAAAAAATAACTGTTTATCGCTTACCTTTGTTATAAGGCACATTGAAACTCCTTGAACCGGTAACACGAGATATATGGATTGATCCATTTCATGTTTAGATTAAAGGAGTTATACTTTTAGATGTGCTATTTCTTGAAATAAAAAATATGATCTAGCTCTTCTGATATCATTCACTGCTCCTCCGGGTTCTGGGATTGACTCACTTCTCGAGTAAAGCATGGAAATCATATCCAGCTTGCCATGGATTATACACCGTGTGCACCCTCGAAAGGGTACCTTAGGCTGGTTTCACAGAAAAAGAGATTGCTTGGATTTCATGACCGCTTTGCCGAACCCCTTTTCGCAAATTAAGCGAGAATTGAGGTTACACAAAGAGTTTTTTAGAATTAAACATATCGAAGCGAAATGCGGAAGTGGTGAGACACAACAAACCCTAGTAATAACTCTTAGTAGACTAGGCGTTGCAGCTACTATGTTTTGAAACACTACGCTGTCGGCACCTTGGTATGAATTTCACCCGACATCGTGATAGCGTCCAGAACATCTGGCGAGAGAAACCTCACGATCTCTTGGTTGATGAGGTAACAAAGTATGTCCTAATTAAATCCAAGAGGGGAAGTTCGACTAAATTACTGAATATCAATTCCCACCGACTAAAAACCAAGCCCTTCTCGAATTACGAAAATTTCGCGACTGTTGAGGCAGATTGCTCTGTTCTGATTCTCGTTAGACGAATGACCACACCAGCTGAATTGTGGATCCGAATCTCACTTACTCGAAGCCTCTGACGCATATCCTCCAAGGTAAATAGAAGAAATATTGCGCGCATAGTGCGGCCGAGCGTAAAATCGTTTGCATCGTAGGGCTGTTCCTTCGCCAGCCCCTGTCATCCGTCCATCTACGAGAACACGTTGGCCTGGAAAGGAATAGCAATAGAATTCAAACCTAGGTGCTTGGCAGCAGGTCAACGGTTTCATGATGGGTCTAATCTCTTGTTCAGTATTCTCAGCAGCTCTGGGGTCATTCTTTGTTGTATGCTGCATTAATCTTGCTTGAACTTCTTGGGGATGCAGTTGCAAGGTTCGCTGAAATGCTTCTGCATAGCATTTTCGAACGTTTTTAATACCCTTCCCTCTTGTTTACTTTGTTTTGACCTCTAGAGCTTGGGCATTAATAAGTTGCACATCCGACGGCATAAGGGGAAATTAGGTGAGGTAAGTCGCTGTAAAGGAGGTAGATCTGATGGCATAGCCTTGTAAATTTCTCACACCAGCGACCTTCGTATCTGAAATCCACTATGCTGCCTGACTAAATATGAGCTCAGAATTGGAGATTCTTGTTATTGGGGGCTTTCACAGCATGAAAGTTAAACCATCAGGATCCTGATGCGAAGACGACAAGAGCTTAGGTTTTCAAATCCCTATCTGGATAAGAGGGATGGCAGGGACAATTACCGAGAGATGCGTTCTCAGTTAAACCTCTTTTTAAAATAGCTTGTAGTCAATCTTAACCTCAACCGCAACCTCTCCTCCACAGTGTCTTCTCTAACTTATTCCTTCAAATTCATATATCTCCCCCCCGATACTTCAGCGAACAAGAATTTAACATGAAACAATTTATTGCGTCAATCACCCACTCGTTTGTCTTGAAGCGAAGCTTCAACCTGCTTCGCTCTAGCCATCGTCACGAAATTCTAGAGTGATTGAGTACTCAAACATCTTCTTACCCTCCCTACCTCCTCCTCCTCCTTTCATTGAGCTCACAGTTCTCAGATCACAAGATCCTTCAAATTTTCAATATCGCGCAAAGGACAACCGCGAGTACTTGAGAATCGTATCGCTTTAATCCGTGCTTCGTAAGATTGTTCACTCTCTAGATCTCTGAGCAACGCTGAACAGTCTTCGCCTCGACACCATAGCCTCCTGTTCCGCGCACTCATGATAGGTCACCATCCAATATAGAGCTCTGCGACCATGATGGATCTCGACCTCGATGCCCTGCCTTCATTCTCGCAAGCTCAGATATACACGGTGGGATTTGCAGTACATCACTTGGTGGAAGGTTGAATACAGGCAGTGGGCTCTCAGGACATAACTCGGTGGAACTTGGCACATTGCTATGCTGCCTTACGAGCGATCCTATCATTACGCAACGGCTCAAAGTTGCCACAACGTCTCGCCTTCACGTTTCCAATCGTGGATGGCTTTACAGGTATTGTTGATGATAAGGCTGATTTTCTCAATCGACGTCCCTCGGCACCTTGGGAAGAAAGGCTCGACAGCTGCTGCTGGATGGAAAGGAGGTCGAAAGTCACCTTTGATATGAGATCTTTGGAGTTGGCGTTCTAATATTGAGTCTCGATGCGTACCAACCTGCGGTTAGGTAGAGTAGGGTTTCGTAGCGCTAAGTGGCATATTCCCCGTTTCATCTGTTAGATTTGTGAACCTCGATTTGGCACGAGTGGAAGAAGAATGTCCAGAGATAGGCTCTGTTTCAGCGATCAAACAAGATCGATGTACGCTGCAAAATTCCTTTCTACCTAGAGAATGGATAAGGCTGACTAGAAACTACGTAATTGTACACACATAAACACCAGATGAGACCGGGTATGTTTTATAAATAATTTCATTGTGGGTATTTCCAACTCTGTCTTCTCATAAAAGTAATGAAATTCCGAGGCAAGTGCGTGCAATTGTCAGCAAATCCCACATCTAATTAACATACGCCTGCAAACTATGCCTCGACAAGCAAAAAGCCCGCTTCCCATTACCAAAGAGCACATCGCATACATACGTACATACAGAATCAAATGCGAGCCTAAATAACCAACAACCCAATAATCTCCCAAAGGCCAAAACGGTAGGGAAGATACCGGTACCATTTGACACCAGAACCACTAAACGCCATCCAACAATGGAGACCCGGAAAAAAAGAACCAGCAGCCATCGTCCTCGGGTATCTCTCCATAGTATTCATCAGTAGCTCGATTCCGGTCATTCATGAAAGGAAATAAGATCAGCTCAATAGCTGGTCGATGGTAAGGATAATAACTCCTTGCTTTACGCCAGATATCCGTCTCAAATGTTAGACCAAGTCCCCGAAGTAGTGTTGATGCTAGATCGTATCCTCCTATATATTTGAGGAAAAGTAAAAAAGAAATCGAAAATACCACAATTGTACTCTATAGAACAGCAAAAGTTGCAGCCAAAGCCATATGTGTTGCTTGAACTGGCTGCTGTAGGGTTAGAAGCAAATCGTGCTAAACATCGTTTATGTGAAGTGGCCCAGAGAATGGCAATATAGATGGCCAATCAGAGACTCATAGTCAACCACTCCCATTCCTGTGGACCAGTTCCAGTTCCCGGCGCACCGTTTGGACCAAGTACCATTCCATGCGGTGGCGCCCCCATGGCAGACATACCCATACTGGATCCCATCGGTCTTGTCGCCATCCCAAAACTATTGGACATACCCAAGTTTGACATAGATCCTTGACTGCTCATCAATCCCATACCAATTGATTTAGCAGCTTCATTTGATCCCGCTGAATTAGCCGAGGAGTCAATATCCATACTTTCGACAGCACTGACACTTTTGCTGTGTCTTCTTTGTCTCTTGGGAGCCAAAGTGCCATTGGATCTTGGTAGACTGGAGGCTGCAGCACCAGGCCCTGGTGTGTCTTTAGGAGGCGCAGCAGCGATTGGAACAACCCCTTTTCCACCACTGACTCCAGCTGTCCCAACTGAGGATCCCGCCGAGCCATGGTAAGAGGTTGGTGTACTGGCTGTGCTACCACCATTACCTATTGACCCCGAAGCCGAAGCTGGACTTGCGCTATCGTTGGCGCCAATACCAAAAGTGCTCGTGGGTGTAGTAGCTTGGGTGGTGGAGGGCGTTACAACTGAGTTCTTCCTAGTGCCTGGCCCACTGCTCGACTGGGTTCCTATTTTCTTAGATGCTCGAGTAGACGCCGCCCCAGATGCGACTGGTATTGATGCCCCTGAACCACGATTTCTCTTCTTTATCACGTCTGTTTTCAAAGAAAGTGGACGCACAACACCGTGGAGCTTCAAAAATAGTCCACAGGCATTACAAAGAGGATGGCCTTCTGGATTCCGGCGCCATAGGGGTGTGGTTTGAGTGAAGCAATTCGTACAGGTTGTAGGAACTCCGTTTTCTCCTTGTGCACCTGCTGCACCTACCAAATTTGTGGATGAGCCATGTTTGGATCCGCCCGGTGATGTTGGCCGACTCGGCGCAACAGAGGAGAACCCAGACATGTTGCCAGCTTCCGGTGGGGAGCTGGGATTTGACAATGACATTGGATCGAATCCATTCTGAATCCCCAACATGACTGCGTTGGGTGTGGAAGCAGTACGGGGAATCTTCTGTCTCCTATCGTTGCCACTTCTTGAACGATTATCCGAAACTGATTGCGCCGAGCCATGAGTTCGACCTAGCGAGCCTCCTGAGCCTTCCCAATCCACTATTTCAGTTGTCGTCCCACCGATTGTAACTTGTTTTCTAGGAGGGCCACCTGGATAGCGAGCCGCTTGAGTATTAAATTGCCCAGGTAAACTGGTGTCCCATTGCAAACCTCCACCTGGACCCATCTCCATGCCTGCATCCTCCATTGGTGATTTTGCAAAGTCATGTTGCATCATAAGTGTTCGGTCTGCAAACGCTGCCCCCTCATCTTCGCCGTCAGAGTCACCACCAAAGCTAAACATATTTTCGTGGCCCATGTGTACGCCGGGGGATCGTCCTGAATGATCTGTTTGGAAAACTTGCGTAGGGTCGATATGTTGCCCCATGCCGAAAGCGTCAGGAGACGTGTAGGAGGTTGAAGGGCCGCCAGAAGTCACGGTATTAAACATGGAACCGTCATTTTCATTATACATATACTGTGCAGCTAATGAATTGGAAAGGTTAGACGGTCCATGCCCAAAGCTGGGATGCGATCGTTGGTTCTGGGCGTTCATATCATGTTGCGTAAAGTACATTTGCTCGTTATCTTGGTTAGGTTGTGGTGTCGAGGCAGTTGAGGGATAAGCACTTCCAGGGGGGGAGTAATAGTGATTCGAATTTAAGAAAGAAGACGGCATTGAATTGTTATTGTACATGGTAGAGAAGGGTCCATGTTGAACCAGAGGGGAGTTTGCGGGCGAGAAAGAGAAGCCTTGCTGGTACGGCCCGGCTGAAGTAATAATTGGATCGTTGTCCATATTGAAAGTATCGATCGGAAAAGGTAATCCATTATGGCCATGATGATTCATTGGAGGGTGCTGTTGGTCGAGAGAATATTCGTGAATATCTCCGTCATGATCTTGGTCATTGGGTATCATATTGTTAATGGCAGGAGGAACGTGAGGGGAAAAGTTGGCCGGTCGCTTCCGCGTCTAGTTATCAATCAGCCCTCTCTCCTGAAGCATGAAAAACATCTTGTTCTCGATATAGGGAACTTACCCGTCTCTCGTCAATACTGGTTTTCCGGACACGCCTTTGGACGTAATTAAACTCCTCCTGGTTTCGAAGGTTTGGGTGAGTGACAGGCACGGACTGAGGAATGGCAAATTGAGACGAATCTTTGCGCATCTTAATGGGAATAGCAGATGCCACAGTATGGGAAGACCTTTCTGCAATCTCTTTCTTGCTGAGTTCTGGCGATGGAGAGAAGCCTAACCCCGCAGGAGTTGATATGTTCTCCGGGAAAATATAGTCATCGATGTTCATAGTGTCTAGGTTGTCTGTGGACGCAGGAGCAGTTTCCGAGACCTTTCTGAGCTGTGCGATTCCACTGGGAGCAGAAGTAGGGTGAAGCAAAGAAATCCTGTTTTGCATACTTAGTGATTGTAACGAGCATAAGATATTAGCAAAACCCCTTACCTTGCAGCTGCTTCTTCTTGTTTGCGTTTTCGCAAGTTCATTGCCATCATGCGCCAGGTCAAGTTCTCCATTCGCTCCTGGTTGGGTAATTGCTTCTTAGTCTTGCTGTATAAGCGCCATATCTGGGTAGCCAGAGGGTCTTTTCTCTGCATTTCATCGGGGCTATCGAGCTCCTCACCAGCAGCATCGTCTTTCCATGTCGGGAAGAAACTATCGCGCAGCATCTGATTGCGCGCACTGTTCGCTGGCAGGGAATCCAGCTTGTCTTGAGCACTTGCGCTCGAATCCGTTGTCGAGCTAGTTGATGTATGTGGAGGCCTGGCGGAAGAAGACTCAAACGGCTGGTGATCTCCGGGTCTGCGAGGAAATCTAAAGTCGTGCTCTGTTATTGACGTTGTTGAAGATGATGTAGGCTTTGATTGAGGCTCTCCTACGTTGAGGAAATTCGTTGACGTCGACCTTGCGTGGAGTGGTCGCAAGACTCCCCCACGCTCTTCATATTGTGCCGCCGCTCCAGACATATCGCGGAGCGACACACCTGTCGGATCCTCTCCTCCTCTATGCAGTTACTCCAGAGTAGTCGTGTGAGGAAGCTGACAATGGTCTATACGTGTGATTTTGAAGATCCAGATTTCTTTTCGCCCTCTTTGTAGCCTTCCAGTGCGTCTTCTGGAAACGGAGGATATAAGATGTACAGGGTTGGATATTTTGGATCGGAAAAGTCAAGGCTGAGGCTACTGCACCCGGGTTATGTCGCAGTGTGGTAGAATAGTGGTGGGCGGGGGGAACATTCGTGATTTTGCCTTTGTACTGGTACCGGCGCAAAAGCCCGCGATGGGATGGGATCTCAAGGGCAACGAAGTGTCGAGACAGGAGTGCTTGCGATGGATTGCTGTCGGCGCCGACGTCGCTGTATGCTGTCGCTATGGCCTCTAGTAGATCTACTGACAAAGAAATCTTGTACAGTGTTCGATGCTTTCCTTTTCGTGAACAAGAAATGGGCTGGCTCCTTAGTTCGGCGAGGATAGTGGAGGCGTGGTATTGGCTTACCGAGAACTGAGCTTGGAGTGGAGTGGATGCCGGCGCTTTAAGAGCGAGAGACTAATGTAACGCAATGTGGGTGCAGAGAGCAATAGTTGGCAAGGAAGCTCACGACATGGATGGGAGTGTGGCCCCAGTTCAGTTGTGCATTTGCCCCATAGCTGTAATTACTTCCGCCATGTGGTAAAACCCAAAGGGTCACTTTTGTATATATATATATGTTTATGTATAATTTCTCTCTTTTCCGTTCAGGATGCGGACGATGCAGATCTGATTTGACAACGATGCGAGTTTGCTTTTCTATACTTCCCGTAAGGACATTCCGGTGAAATGGAGATCGCAAGGCCACTAGAGTTATCAAACGGATAATTAGTATCTGTACTTGCTAGTGACTGACTTGTATCACAGACTTTCCCGCTTCAAGGCAGATCAACTTCGCACATAAGGAACATCCACCGCTCTATAGACAAAAGGGCTGTGCTGTCATGTATGTCCATGCGCGAGTTGCCTTGGACCATGAGTGTTGACAATACTAAAATATGAATTTGTTCTGTTATTATAGAAGATCAGACGACAAGGCATCATTGTACCATTGAAAGGGGACCTGAGGCACTCCATTGAATTTCACGATGTTATTTTCGCTGCGTGTCATGTCATGTCAGGGTTTGGTATAAAGTATCACGGCCGTTGATACCGACTAAACCCAACTAGACATCAAGTACTAACTGCCTATGCTTAGATCCGGGCCATCTTGACTCGAGCCCTACTTCGAACTGAACAGTACCTCTAGATTATGTCAAATTGGTTAGGGTGTACTTAAGATGTGGTATTGTGGTATATGAGAGAGGATTCTGTTTGATAATACAGGCCCTGCGGCCTTGCTCTGTGACCACTGCCCTGCTAGAGCTCCATGCATGCACTGTTGTTGTCGTCCGGCTACTATTGAAAAGAATCGGTACAGATGGGTAAATATACTATGGACAAGCACAGCACGGCGAACAGTACACAACAGTACAGTACAGGACCGGTACGGATCCATAGACTCGAAGGCCATCGCTGCTTTGAGCCAGACCGGACGCATGTCAAGTGGGGGTCCATGGCCGTGCATCACACGCTGCATGCATCTAGGACACGGCTAGAAAGTAACCACGAGCAAGGTTTGGGTTTGGGACTCGTAGAATCCGTAGTTCGGTTCCCTTGGACGGCACCACCGATGTCAACCGCATCCGCAACCGCATCTTTCCGCGTACACCATCACCATCGCCATTCGCCGTCACTCCCACCACCACATGTCAAAGATTCAGCTTCTCTCCGACTCGCACACCCGGCCACAAAGATCTGAGTCCAGGCCCAAACACCATTTGGCTTTGCATGGTAGTTATGAGAAAGCAATGTAGACACAGCGGAAGATCATTCCGGCATACGACGTCTTCCCGCTAGTAATCAACCGGTCTGGCAGTCTCTATTTCGTCGATGCTGCTCCAGGATAGTACCGTCAGCGCCCAAGCCCAAGCACAAGCACAAGCACAAGGACCAGCATAGGCGTTGGTTGACCTCAGTTCAGCGAAGGGCCCACCCTCTCGCCTGAGTCGCCTCGATCATATATTCAAGGTCGGATTCAGACTGAGGGACGCGGCTATTGGGTCAATTTGCATTTTGCCGTCAACGTCCGACGGCTTTAGCGTAATGAATATGGTGGGGGTTTCGTAATTAAGTGGTAATTTTCGATTTCCCGCTTCCACATGTCGAAAATTTGTGTTACCAGGACGAAAGGTTGTTCTATCGGAATGGTCAAAGCCTTCCACCGTACATGAAAAAGGCGTGGAGCGCCTGGAGCATGAGGGTGAGAGATATGCATCGAGAGAAATTATCTGTCACTCAGTACCAATTTTTCTCATTCATGTGCAGCTGAGAAATCGGGTATTTCCCGTTTCCGGAGGTTTTTCGGCCTTTATCTTGCCACAACCAACCGACCACTTGGTTTCTGACGGACAGAACATCTAACATCAGAGCAGTTTGGGGCAAAAAATGATGCACCAATAGACGCCTGTACTTACGGCTTGGTGTAGCCGTAGGCTGAACCAGTTCGGGTTTACCACGTGGATTTACGCAGTCTCTAATTTGAACTCTAAATTCGTTATTTTAAAGGCTTCCTCAAGCTGGCCAAGGCTGGCTAGAGCCAGCTCACCACCAGTAGCATGGAGCTTATAAACCTTTACAAATATACCAAGTCTGCAAGTTTATGGCTCACAGATTAACTATGCAACTTCGCTCCCATTGCTGCCTTTCGTATTTAGGACGCCCGTGGGGACGTGGCATAGACCCCATTATTCATACGTTGTCTCAAAAGGTAAGGAATCGGTGCACTGATATTTTGACGTCAGCCTGCACTTTGAGGATAATTGAGCTCCTGACTGAGAAGTTAGCGCCCTCCCCACGTTCTTGACTCAAGCGAAGCTGTAATCATCCTGAATAAAGTGGGATGTTATAAGCTCAAAGTATATACAGCTATTCAGAAGGTGTCCCCACTGGCTCTATTTCGGGCCAGGTACGTGCTAAGTAGTCAGGGAATCGTGAACTCCTCTAGCATCACCAGAATACATATTTGAAGATACTTCTTATCAGAAGTTGTAATATTCAGAACCTGAAGCTCAACGAACGTAGCTATAGAGCCGATCTCCACGGATTCAAGGAGAAATGAGATACGTATGCGCGTGCCTGGGCTATGCTTTAGTGGTCGTTTCATAGTAATATCCATCTCGGGGAAACTCGGATAAACTATGGGTGCGCTTCTCGGGGTGGGCCTCTCGACAAACCAATATCAATAGCCTCAATCGTCCACAGTTCAAGCTTTGTATGTTATGATGCTTGCTAACTGGAGGGGCTATGAACAGCACGGCAGACGGACACACTAGGTAGGTACCTACGCATGATATGAACGATGCACTCAAATCGAGTGCTTGCGTGTACTACTTCCAGTATTGTTCCCATCTTTGAAGTTCAATTCATCAAGTGAGGCTGGTATCAAAAGCAGCAACGCTACAATGCTGGCGATTCAGGTCTTGTTGGAGAACTATCCGTTCCCTCACATTGATGCTGGCCTATGGGAGACGATCCAACCACTGTCCTCAAACGTGCAGAACACGGCAACAGTACAAGACATCTAAGCAGACCCGTTACAGCGTTTTGTTTGGGTGAGCCGTCGCAACCATCTTCATTAGCGGGTTGTGAGGAATGATTACTCCGACTGACTACCTCAGACTCCATCGTCAGGGGTTCGCTTATTCAGGCTTCGCATGTGAACTTCGCTAATCGACGACGGTTTTCATGGTGGGAGAGTGGATGGTGGGGCTCACGGCCAGCCTTGTCAGCTGGCTTTTGTTTTTACTTTGCGCTGCCAATACATAAAAACCACCACGCTCAACATGTCCCCCCCCTCTGCCCCCCTCTTACCAAAAAGCGGCAATGTGGATGAAGAGAGTGCCATAATAGGAGATAGTTCGCCAGAGGAGAATGTCCCCAATGGAAGCATCAACGACGCGGCGGAGCTTGCGGGCAAAGGCAAGAAGCGCAAGAGAAAGAGAGCTCCAAAGGCTAATAATAGCTTATCAACCACGCGCAGACGACTGAGTGTCAGCAAGCCAGCTAGAGATCCGCGAGATGAGGCTGTTGTATCTCCGCTTGAGCCGCTGGCGGAGACCCGGTCTCCCAGTCCTGTCATTGATTTTGACGGGCTGAGTCGTCCTAGTATGTCCAGAGCTTATATTACCATTTGCGATAGAAGAATAACATTTTGCAGGCCGAGGAACCAGAGAACGACGTGAGGAATCCCCCAAGCAAGCAGCTGCGCGACTGGAGAAGATGAGCGGCGCCGTACGAACTATACTTGAGTGCATTGGCGAGGACCCTAACAGAGAAGGGCTGCTGAAAACACCGGAGCGATATGCGAAAGCTTTGCTTGGGTTTACACAAGGATATCAGCAGAATGTCAAGGATATTGTCAACGATGCCATCTTCCACGAGGATCATAATGAGCTAGTGATTGTGAAGGATATTGAGGTGTTCAGTCTCTGCGAGCATCACATGGTACCATTTACTGGAAAGGTATGTGTTCTTTCGGAGAGATTGCAGGACTACGCAACTTGATTTGGGAAACTAAAGTCTGAGACTAATTTCATTCATAGATGCATATCGGATATATCCCAGACCAAAATGTTATTGGTATATCCAAACTCCCTCGAATCGCAGACATGTTTTCTCAACGATTACAAATTCAAGAACGCCTTACCAAAGATGTCGCACATGCCATCATGGAAATATTGAAGCCGCAGGGAGTGGCGGTGGTCATGGAGTCGAGCCATCTATGTATGGTGATGAGGGGTGTGTCCAAAACAACTGCAACTACCATTACAAGCTGTGTTTTGGGGTGTATTGAGAAGCGTGAGAAAACGCGAAACGAATTCTTTAGTCTGGTTGGATTGAATAGACGGTAATGGAGGTTCAGCAGCTACATTTTAATTCTGCAAGGCGTTCGAAACTGGTTATAAATTATAGGCGGAAGGCTACCCGCTTGAAATAGCACTGTAAGTTATCTGTGAAACCCTCCCAGGACATCCGTGCTAGGAAATGTGGGTGACGTATAGAAGTGTGCCTGGCGTGAGGAAGGAGTCTTCCGGATAGTTGGGAATTAGAATAAAAGTTCCGTAATTAATTCGATATAAAAGTCTTGAGCAGTAATAATCGTACCACGCGCGGTACGTCGTCCAGAAGTACCAGAACCTAGAGGAAACAGCTGCAAGGTGATGTGAATATAGAACAGAACATTTGGCCGTGGGGAAGCAGGTCGTAAAAGAGAGACATCAAGGATGTTTACATGATGCTGATCAGATGCAGCTGAGGAGATGGGATCCAGCCTATTAGTCTCTTGCTGTAGTAGAACAGCAGCCACAAGTAAATTGGCGTGGGGGTTGATATGAATCGAGTTTGTTATGAGGTTGCATTCGTTGGTTGTAATCTACGGGGTGTCCCCCTCTCCTGAAGAAGGAGGGGGGGAACGAGTCAGGCCAGAGAAGCTGCTGCAGGTTAGTATTGCAGCGGCTGGGGAAAGTCACATTCCCGCCGCATCGAGAAGTTCAGTGGTGAGGTGCTATTCGTGATGTCGGAATAACCTCCGATTCCGAATGCGCTCTTGTCTGGATGTGGTGACTGTAATCCGTCCGTTCACCGACTCATGGCAGCGATGATGTTCGTCGACAGAAGAACAGCGAGCGGAGGGAGCTGTAGAGACGAGCACATACATATGTCATGTAAGTGACGGTGACTGAGGTGGTGTTGTATGGAGTGATGGCGGTTGAATTTGCTCTTATTTCCGGCGGCTGGTTGGTCAAGTGGTGTCTATCAGGTGACCTTCCCCCTCCGCCTGCCTATCCAAACACGGATAACCATAGTCGAAGCCATTCATATATCCTCTTGTAAAGTCCATGTTCCTATTTCTATTCGGTGTAGTGGTGGAATTCTGGCGCTGCATCGTTAGGACTGGAAGGACGAGGGAGATACCCAGGCTTATATAGACGGGCAAGGCGAGCGTATTTCTCTTATCAAGAGACTTGTGAGCGGCGGTATCAGGATGGCATCATCCAGGCACAATCAAACACAAAATCGCAATCAACGCACGACTAAGCTGAGGCTTGGCCTCTGATTGCGATTGTGATTGCCGTAGTGGAGGGAGCAAGCGTATGCTCGCCCAACAAGAAGGGCGTGATCCATCCGAAAGTATGTCTTGCAGCGTGCCCGCCGGCGAGATACATAAGGTAATATTATCAAAGAGGCCTGGTACTTCCACGGCTGGCATCCTTGTGACTTGTAATTCGGATGCTGAAAAGCCTATCAAAGACTCCCGATAATTGGCAAAGAACTGTACGGGCCATCACGAGATCTATTCGAGCGGGCACGTTGCAATTTCTCAGTGAGGACGTTATCCAAGCTCAGTTATCAGTAGCAATCATCTGCGTAAAATCCACAATTAGCCACGCAAATAGGCACGATCTGGGACCTCACGCTCAAATAGGAAAGTCGTTTCTTCTTTTGAGGATAACATCTTTACATGTTTCTTGTCCCTCCATGTTTCCCCGGATTCCAGGAGATATTGGATCGGAACGAGCTTAGCTCAATTGTTCTTATCGTTGCGGATATCCCGTATTCCTTGAGGAACTGGTTCAGATAAGCAGATGAACGAGCCAAGAAATACTGGAAGTAATGTTTAAATCATGAATACCTAGTTATTGTTACGTATTAAATTCAAAGTTTGATTGTACAAGCCCTGATAATGCTAACTATGTAGCAAGTGTGAGTCTAGATGGTCTTCCTCAAAAACAGAGCAAAAGGTCTAATGCAAAGTGACAACTCACATGCTATCTACCTATTCAAGTACAGGCTGAGTTCGTCAACTCCTTTTTTCTAAACATTGAAACTCTTGTATTTATCGTGATGGATGATTCTAATTCTGCTTCCTAATCATGTCAGATCATCTCACATTCGTTGGGGTCGATCATTTTTAATTCGGTACAACATTAATATCTGGCTGTAACAGATTTGAATCATTTATTGGTTCTGCCAAGTTAATAGCTTCAAATCAGCAGTCGAGCCTAATAGTAGTCCTTTATTTGAATTGATTGTCTTTATGGCCATCATTTGTAGTTTGGAGGTTTAGTGACTTCTACACTGCCGTCGTCATCAACTTTCTCTTTGTTCACGACGATTCTTTTAGCAAAAGAATTCTCTTTGTCCTACTCCCAAAGCATCACGCGAGTTATCTTTCTTAGGAATGATGGTGGTAATTATGAAACCATATATTGTGCAGCATTGGCATCTAAAGCTGTTCACGATCTTACTGCACGCCCTGCGCCAGCTCAGAGATTGCTGTTGGCGGTTGAATCCTCGACGGTGGCTTCCCTTCACAGCTATTCGTTAACTCCTCTTTTATGTACTGTGCTGCTCCTCATTTCACAGTTTGCAAGCTGCGTCGTTTCAGAGAAGTTCACCAATAATGGAAAGGATGCCTCACTGGCATTCTCTCAGGCGTCAAAATTACAAGCGGAAAGCATAAGGATTCAAGTGGGAGTAGAGTTAACTGCGATATCAAATTCCGCCTCGGAGGTTTTAGTCACTTTGCCAGAATCCTTTACTTTATCAAAAACTCCAGAAGCAACTCTATCGCAAATATACGTTGAGACTATGATGCAACCCGAATCACAGCAATCAAGTCTAATGATAGTCGAAACCATCCGAATAGAGCAGTTGTCACAGTCTTTAAGCTCACAAGATATCCAAGTAGTACAATATCGACCCGAGACATCATCCTCTCCACTATCTAGTCAGTCACGGCCAGTCGTGATTCAGGCTGACGAAGGATCGCCGATGTCCTCTATAAGTCAGACTCCTTCATCTTCAACACAATTACAATCACCTCTGTCATCACAGAATACGCTTCTTGATCCTATAATTCAGATAGCACAAGAACCCCCTTCATCACCCATAGAGCAAATACCTCCAACATCTGTTACCTCATCTAGTTTGACAATACCAAATTCACCCAGCTCCCCTCCTGGGGAACAAGAACCTTCGACTATCAATACCGTACCGATTCTAATACCTCTTGAGCCCATCGCATCATCCACTACTCCAGGACAAACTGAAGATGCTAGCCCCCCTGGAAGCCCTAGCACTTCTACCACGTCCCAATCACCAGTTGAACTCTCGCCTACAATTTCACCTACTTCAGAACCCAAGAATGGTGTTTTCGAGCCTGCAACTTTGGATTCATTAACTCTCTCCCAACTATCGTCCTCGACCTTGGAGACATCCGCAGTCTCGATTACCTCGCCAGTAACTTCCCTCTCAGAAGCTACAACTGATATCTCCTCTTCCTCGACACTCTCATTGCCAATTGAACGCTCAACGCAGACATGGCCACCAGTTTCAACAGAATCAACCTCTACCCCCTCTCTAACACCTATCAATGCACCAAACGATAAGAAATCAATGGCTGGGGCTTGGATCGGCATAGCCATCGGTGTAGTAGCCTTCGTCCTTCTCGTCATCGCAGCTCTCTATTACCGCAAACGCCGAAATGGTCCCAAGCCACCTACTAGCCCAGGAATCTTCACAGAATATAAAGATGGATTTCGAGACCCATTTCAGAAGCCACAAATCCCCCTTATTGCTATTAATGGCCAAATTGATAGAGAGATGACCAACACCGCAGAAGTGGTAGGACGAGATGTAGGGGAAAGAAGAGCTGGTGGCGGTAGTGGAGCACTATCTGGAATCGCAGCTGTCGGACTACCTCACGAGAAAACACGTGAATTCAAACCAAGGCCTCGAGATACAGTTTTGGATGCTTGGAAGAAAGGAGTTGTACCTGAAGCGCCTCCAAGCCAAGAGCATCTCATTCCACCTATCTCAACGGATGACGAAACGCTCCTGGATGGTCTGCCCGATTTCACTGGTGAGGATGGGTTAAGTTTACTGGATGCTAATCATTCTAGTGAGCAAGAAGATGCCGTCACATCTAGTGACAGGCAACATGATCAAGTAGATAGTGTTGGAGTGGCATTGTGAGATTCATGATGAATATGAGTGCGGCTCTTGAATGATTTAGCACCGGTAAATCAGTTTTTCAACGATTAGAGTTACGTTTATCAATAATAGCAATGATTTTGCATCATCAAATTAGAGAGGTACCGTTCGGTTATTATACTGAATATATGCAAATGCTTCTCTAGCGAATAGTTGTGTTCTCTTCAGTATCATATAAAATGTGATATAGCCTCCACGTGATTCAATTAGGGCCTTTTTGACCGAAGAAGACAAATCAGTAGACACCTTTACCTTGAACTTCTCCTTCATTACATGACTCTCTGATTATGAATATTTAGTATACTACAGCGTATTCAGTCTGTAAATTGATACTTGTCGTCTTCTTCTCGATCCTTAGAAGCTTGAAATATAGCGAACTTCGCATCAATGGGCTATGGTACCATGCGTGCTTTTCGTCATTTGATGCACGTCTAGCTCTATTATATACAAGATCCGCATTGATATATTACCAGATTTGTTTAAATTACTAAACGCGTTGCCGCTGCAAACGGATACCAATCATGATCTAGCAGATAGGTAGTGAGTTTGTAAAAATGAACTCTACAATCCAACACAAGCAAGAACCGCAATCAAGCCTGAGATGACAAGAACCCCACTCCTCGCAACCTGGATGCCTCCTCCAGTTTTAGTACTCGATGTTGGAGCACCAGTTTCAACTACCAAGGTTGTTCCCAACGATGGCGCTGGAGTGATAACTGAGCCTGCCGCCTGCGGTCCATCCGTTTTTGAAGCCGTGGCCGTGGCTGTTGCCGAAAAACTCTCGAGTTTCTCTAGCCCAGCGGTAATCGTGACTTTAACAAACGGTGGAGGTCCTAATAAGTCTGCTTCCTCGTCGACGTAGCTGCCGCCGTTCCCATCCGAACCGAGTCTCCCATCGTAAGTCAGGGTGTGGTACGGATCGTCTTGCTGCCAGGTTGTGCTTGTCCCAAAGTAAAACCCAAGAGTATTCGTGCAAATGGCTGTCTTTGCTAGCGTCCCATTGAATGTGCACGCTTCAGTCCAGGCGCTGTGATTTCAAGTCAACTTTGCTACTTCCGGCAGTGGGGGAATAATAGAGGAGCGTTTCTCACTTCAAACCTGTCATGGATCCAGAATAGCTCATGATCGCCGAGGAAGGTCCCTGGGTAACAATCACCTCAGACATTTCCAAATAGTCAAAAAAACATGTTTTGGTGGTTGGTCCATAACTCGGAGGCGGAGTTCAGGTTTGTCCAGCTTTACATTCTAATTTGCAAGTCGTCCCTGTTTCGTTCTAGATCTCGTTAATTCCTTTCGTTTCAGCTTCCAAGGCGCCTTTTACTTACTACGTCTATTATCGAAGCCAGTATTTCAGTATCTTTCATAACTTCTGCCGCCTGATACAGAATATTCACAACATTGGGAGCCGTTGAGTCATTCGCAACTGCACCTGTCACAGCAGCAAGTGCAAATGCAATATAGGAAAGCATATCGCTTCCTACCAAAGTTGTAGATTAAGTTTGGACCAGCAATGATATTGAATATCACTCAACCATCTTCGCACATTGTGAGTTTATTTCCTTTAAAACTAGAAGACAGGGGTGCCAAGAATCAAAGCTCAAATTTAGCTACATTTCAATAACTGCTAACCTTAAAGGGGGCATCATAATCCTTGCACGCCCAGCCTAAATAATATTGCTAAGGCTAATTTTCCAAAGCTTTCATCTAGACCAATCAAAACCTCAAAACTTCCTACTTGGATGAGTTCAACAAGCAGATACCTGCAAAAGACGCTCTGTAGGAAAAGGGTGCTCAAAGTAAGCCATTATGCTCTTGTCATCAGCTGTATTCATACCTAATAGTACATATGCTACGGCACAAGGCATCATCGTTAACAACAAACATAGAATATTACAGAAGAAGCATTCCCCTAAGCCAAATCGCTACCCCTTTAAACGCCCTTCTACCCACCGCCAACCAAACACCCCATCCCAAAACTAAGGAAACATCTAATATCAACACAAGAAATCCTCAAAGCATAGTTCCAAACGTGCCGTCAGTAGCAATTCCCTTCCGTGGGCTTGACTTCCCATTATCATCTGTGGTAGGCTTACGATGTCTGAAAGTAAAACCAACAAACAAACTCTTGTTCATGGGATCTTCTCTATCAGCCATGTTTTCCAGTGCAGTCTGTTTGTCGTGGACCTCTTTGTATTTGGCCATATCAGCTTCATTTGTGAAATCATCAAAATAGCCAGCATCTGTCTCAGAATCGAGCTCTGGAACGAATGGAGCGCGTTGAGAGCGGAGGGTAGTCCAGTCAACTTCAGCGAAGTACTGGTGATCATAAACCTCCTTGATGGATGAAAACCGCCTGCTCTTTGAGTTGATACAACTATTGCGGTTAGTGATTATTTGAGGAAGGTTAACAGAATTAGTACCTTGTAATAAAATGCCAGGTGCGGTTGCTAATAAAGTAGCTTGGATCTTCCCAGACAGGTCTCTTCAGGACCTCCTTCCAGTGTTTTAGATTCTTCCAAGTCTCCTCAACTGTGCCTCCTGCAAAGGGAGGAAAGCCAGTTAAAGCTTCGAAGTGCATGCATCCTAAACTCCAGTAATCGACGGAAAACTCATACTCATCTCCCTTTAGTACTTCAGGAGCCATATAGTCAGGAGAGCCAACAATTGACTTGGCGTAGTTAACATCTTTCTCTCTCATAGATAAATATCCTTCGCGACGCTCCGCTACAGTTCTTTGCTCCATAGGTTTCCCAAACGGAACATAAGTCTCTCCAACTTGCTCTAGTTTAACTCGCATAGATTCAATCTTTCCTGGTGCCAAAAAACCAGCAGCAAGACCAAAATCTGTAAGCTTGATATGTCCAGTTGAGTCGACAAGGAAGTTTTCGGGCTTCAAATCTCGATGAATGTAGCCAAGTTGATGAAGCGCATCAACAGAACAGAACATCTCAGCAATGTAGAATCGTGCGTGACGATTGGCAAGCACACCGGTATTATTCAGCAAAGTACGGAAGTCTCCACCGGGGACATATTCCTACTTTATGTCAGCTACAACTCACATATCTGAAAGGTTGTCTTACCATGGCCAGATAGATGCTCTTTTCGTCTTGGAAAGAATATAGCAGTCTCACAAGCCATTCACTCTTCGCATTCGTCAAGATATCACGCTCCGTTAGAACATGTCTCACCTCATCCAACTTAAAGAGCAGTTTCTTGCTCATAACCTTCAAGGCGCAAACCTCTCTTGTATCCTTCTTTTGGGCAAGGAATACTTGTCCATAACCGCCTTGGCCAACCTGAGTAAGAATTTGGAAGTCTCCTTGACGAAGACGAACACGACGTTTCCGCAAGTTGGCACGCTCTCTTCCAACATATTTTTGCCAGATTGGATTGTAAGTTTCTTCCGGTGTTGCAGGTGGATCGGGATATTCACTCTTGAAGTGAGATAAGCGGGTTTGACGGTTGCCAACGTATGTGAGAAGGTCGAAGTAGTAATCAAGGAAGTCTGTTGAAAAACATTAACTAAGAAAAAGGTATTCTGGGGAGGCTTACTTACATAGCTGTGTAACATTTGCAAGACGCTTCACATTTGGCTTGTTCAGTATCGCTAGCTCTTCGGTAGTCAAACCTCGTTGCGTATTATACTTTTTCGTAGTCTGTGGTTCCCTGGTCTGATATAACTCTTGCCGAGAAAGTGCAGCATGGTTTAGAGCGGCATCATTGCCTCTCGAAGGTGGCGTATTCTCCTTACCCTGTTTCCTCAAGGGACTGCCTGGCGTTGATGCAGTCTTGTGTAAAACACTATCATCGGCATGACCAGAAGAAGTACTAAAATAAGATTCGTCCACCGCCTGAGTATTGCTTTGTCCAGTTGTCAATGGCGTTCCTCGACCTTGCTTTGTTGGGCTACCAAATGTTCCTGGACCAATCTTCATACTTTCAAATGCAGCAGGCAAATCGTGTGCGCCTGGTGGATGTGTCTTCTTGCTTGGGCTTCCCTGAGGAGTTGCGATTGGGGTAATGAAATTGGTTCGGTTCGGGGTATGTGGTCGTTCACTCAAACCTTCTTGTTGGCTCGAACGAGACTGGAGAGGTGGAGGTGGCACAGGCATAATACCCTCATGTCTTCCTCCTTGCGAAGATGGGAAAAAGTTGGAAATGAAGTTCGACATACTCGCAATGTTATGCGGCGGTGTTGGCCTTGACACGGGGTCAATCGCTGTATTCTGTGTGTTTGCGTCCTTTTCCAGCCAAAAGTTGGCAGAGAAACGACTTTGAGATAAGTGTGCAATTCGGCCTCAGATAATCGGAAGCTCGTCGCGGAGGTGGAATTCTCAATTTGTTTGAGGGATTTGGCAAAGGGGAGGAGATGGAGGGGCTCTCAGTACTGAAGCGTCAATAGTAAAATAGTAGGCGCGTTGGTGGAACAACCACAAGCTCCGTTTCAGGCTTAGCGCAAACTCTATTTCGCGTATAAACCAAACAGTCACGTGCACGATCCGAAAACCGAATAGACGGAAACTGCCAACCCATGGTTCGTCCTGCTTTTTAAATAGTTACGGTAGACTCTGTGAAGCCAACACCTTCTTGACCCAAACCGATCATAGGATAGTAACAAGTTCCTAGTACAAAGCCACGATGTCTTCCACATAGTTTTCTGCTGTTCTTACGGGACTGTCTCGCACCACATTTATACTCGACCAATATTTATACTGCTTTCAGCTTGATATCTACTTATTAATAGAGCAGAATTTCTCTCTTTCTTTCCATTTAACGTAGAGCTTGTATTACAGAGATTGAAAATTTTTCAGCCGCCAAGTAAGATTTCTAAAAGCTCATAGACTGCATGCGAATGGCATGCCAGGTGTCCAATCGGCGTGGATATGCTTAATTCTCGAGTAGCATCGTTATCAATAGCTGCCAATAATGGGTCTCGCATCTTTACGTCTTCTTGCAGTAAGAATATATTTGGGAACCGAAAATAGCACTCTAAATGGCGACTTGCATCTTGAAGCGCTGTAGACAAAACCCACCATCATTGTATTGTACCCAGTCACCTCAATCCTTCCAGAGATCCATAATGTTATTCAATAATCTAGGACATTCAGTTGCACTGCATGTTACAGTCGGAGGTTTAGTGGGCCAATCGGAAGTCTGCCTGAGTGGCATGATCGCTAGCCCATTCGAGCAACACGAGGCAGACGGCTGACTATTTTCTAATATTTTGACTACTAGTCATCAAAGACTAGTAGATATCATCTTAAGTAAGACGTACCCGAACTTTCCATGCATTTTTGTTGAGAGGTTTATCAAGTCATAGAAGTTAACTGGTGAGCAGAAGAGTGGCGCTTGCTTTGCTTCTATAGTCGAATGACAAAATCATGTCGAAAGATAAAATGATTTTTCAAGAAGGACGACGGTAACAATATGAAGTATGATGACTGGATTCTCCGTGGTAAATTCGTACAGCCTCACTAAATAGCTTAGGCAAGCTCGGAACTTACTTTTGAATGGTTTGAGTGTAGGTAATACAAAAAGTGTTCACGGAACCTGGCTACCCTTATGGTACGCTGAGCTAAATCGTGGCGGGTTTCTCTTCGCCTCATGGTTTGTAAACGAATATCCATTCATTTCATTGCACTTGTTTCAAAAGCATAAGGACAGTAAGCTTACACTGACTGGCACATGAACATGTTCAATAACTAAATAGTTTGATTGGCCAGGTTTAATGCTTCTCACCTCGTCAGTTCTAAAGCGGAAGGTTTCTTAGACGTAATGAGTATCTGCACAGAGAGAGGTAAATGTTTTCATGCTTGTACTAGGTTGAATGAACCTTGTCTACCTAAGTCCATTGATGTGCCTTGTTATAATCCTCCTCGGTTTTTCATCACATAATCTTTATGCATGGCAGCTGCTTTTTCTCTATATAAGGAGCGCTTTCCACCTCCATTTGCGATTCACGACTACAACAGTACCTTCACCAGAACACAACCAACAGAACAATCAAATCAATAACTCCAAATACCATTTCACCATGAAGTTCACTTACCTCCTCTACACACTCATCGCCGGCGCCGCTAATGCACGAAACATTGTTCGCCAAGCTGAGACGATCGGTTCCATTGACCGATGGAACAACCACCAATGTGATGCACCTGGACCCAGCCTTGCTTGCCACGTTCGTGAACAAGGCGATGTCAATCTAGGCATATGCAATCCAACAACCGACATCGATCACTTTGGCGGCTGTCGAGGTTCAGCAGCTGTCTCATCCCTTCGCCCAGGGTGCTCCAGTAAGTTTTCAAATAGGGGAAATTGGTTTCCATAGCTAATATGTTGGTAGTCACGGTTTGGACCGGATCGGATTGTACTGGACGAAGCATTGTCGCTACTGATTTCAGCTCCGGTTGTCTTGATTTTGGAGATGTAGACATCGGTTCATTCAGTGGAAGCTGTCCATAAATTTGAGTCCTGCTTTATTTGGCTGTCAAGAATGCTTTTATGGGAGGTAGCATTAGGTTGAGCCTAGATTTCTGGATGCTACCTAGGTTCATAATAAGGTTCCGACACGATAGAAAGACCTTAGTCATGGGAAATCTTTTGTGACTAGCACCTTGGCAATCCCCTTTCATAAGCGAGAACACACTTTCACTTCAAGGTTACATAGAATAGCTAGATTTTCTAGACATTTGGTTCTCTGTTCTCTGTTACATTATTTATATAGTTCAACGAGAGGCTTGTGCTCTGATATTGAGAAGACATAAGACTGCAGTGAAAACACAAGTGAGACGCAATTGCAAAGCAGATAACATCAATCAGACAACCTATGAACCTATGAACCTATGACACCACTGGAAAACTTGCCACATTCCTTGAAAAGTCACAAACAGTGCACTACTCTAAGGCGCTGGAATCTTAGTTCCATCCCACCATGGGAAGAACCTTTCACCTTCGGCTAAGGTCTTCAGTGTGCAAGCTGAACCTTCGCAACCTTTGTAAGGTTGCTCAGTTCCCCACCATGGAACTGCAATCTGGAGCCAGGACACCGTGAAAAGCATAATAATGGCTGAGATTGCAATTCCAGCGGAAAACGCTGCCGAGAGAACAAAGTTGTACTGTGAGAGTATTAAGTCAGTTTCTCTCTTGTTGACATTTTTAGTAGCCCTTGGCTAGAATTAAACTCACCTTGGACCAGAATGCGAGATGACGGGTTCGAATATAGATCCAAGAAAGCCATGCAACAGGGACTGAAGGCCACAAGTATGAAAAACTATAAGGAGCCCAAGTGAGTCCGCCATACCTATATTAGTTAGCATCCACTCGTGTTATCCGAAATTCTATGCAGGAAACGAACCATGCAGCTACGGGGTGTATTTGCCGGAGATATTTGTTCCTTGGGAACTTCTTAATAAGGAAGTAGAAGAGAATGGGCGTAATTATCCCCAGAGGGAATCCAAGGAGCAGCATTCCATATTGGCCTTCATGTCCAAAAACCTTGATTGGTCCAATTGTACCCCAAAGCACAGCTGCTGTGAAAAATGTATTGGGTCCTGGGCAGGTGAATCTCATAGGTGCATCGGGGGTGCAGACATCTTTGATGTTGATCTACAACTTTCGTTAACATGAAAGATAGGTGGCGACTTAACAGAAGTCAAGTGGTTGAGGTGCCTTACCTGTATTTGGATCACAGCAGTACAAACAAAGGTGGATATGAGAGTCGCAACCATCTGGGCGCAGAAGGTGTGACGGGGTGGAATCTATTTTGAATTAGCTTTTCAGTAGTCGTGCCTCAATGCATATCGCAGACCTTCAAATAATGCGCCAATTTCAAGTCGTTTGCAAATTGAATGGCATGAGCGCATGTAACGTATCTATAACAAACGTTAGTATCATTGATAGAAGGTCTCAAAAAAAAAATTAGCCTCACCCAAAGGATTTGAAGAAGTTCATGGCGAGGGCATTACCCTGTACCCACATGCCGCCGATGAATTCTGCTAGGACATTTAAGGTGACTTCAATTCCAGTCTGTAATGCAATTTAAAGTCAGTAACTGTGAATTTAAAGGTGTATGAGACAAGATCAACCTATCCCTTCTTAGGGAAAAAATTATGTGTTTAATGCTACTGGTATCCAGTATTTCAGAAAAAAGCGGATCGCAAATTTCCTGAACACTCAAAGGGAGGAGTGAGTGAAAATATTGTGTTAGATCTAGTTCTTACCATTGCCTTAATAATACCGACTACATGTCCAGTCAGTTTTTTCACTGTTCTTGGTTTTAGTTCTTTAACTTACGAGGTATGACGAAAATTAGAGCCAGGAGGATACCGTATGGTACTACCCCGGGAGTTGTGTAGGTTGGCCATGCAGCAACGCCTGCAAATCCAAGCGCCATCGCGACAACTAGAACACCGAAGTACCACCACTCGGAAACTAATGTACGTTAGTATCTTGCAAGATATATCTTGGCGGTGTGGATTTTTTGTTACCTTCGGGATAAGAGGCCATGAGTTTGTTATGTATGTCCATGTATTCGCCTTGCTCTATCGGGTTTTCACCCTCGACCGGCTTGGTGCGACGAATTGTTCTCCACAATGCCTTGAAACCTTGAACTATTTCATATCTATGGAAAAGAGCTACATGGGTGACAGCAGCTGCATACACTCCAAAGAAGGCACCATAGACTGTTCATTAGTCTATGTCATATTTTCTGAAGGTGAGGCTTGAATCGCTTACCGATACTGTTGGCAGCACTGAGGTATGCAGCCGAGTAACTCATATACTTCTCATGGTCGTACATCCCTCTACTATCTAATGCGCGGCTAACATTGTATCTCTCTCCAAAGTGGTCAAAGACTCGATTTGAATTGACTGGTATGTATCCCGTATTCCATGTGTTGGTGAAGCTTTCGAGTAGTGGTTAGCATGACTCTTTACAAATGTGCAACCCGCCAGGCATCAAGATGACTGCAAAGTGCACTTTTCTTCTCAAGATACCGAGCGAAGTTGCACAATCAAATCGGAGTGAATCTTGTACCTCTAACTTTAGAAGTGCAGATAAGCATATCATGTAAGCCGGTCCAATATAACAGCGCCTGAGACAGTCCCAAACTCTGATTGATCACAACTTTGCAATCATCAAGTTGATAATAATTCTGGTCATAGGGCACTGGCCTGGAATTTCTCAGGTGCAGGCTTATGAAGAAGTACTCACTAGATTCCCAGAATAAAGAGCCCAAAGATGAACATTCCACCAGCCATGTTGAAGGTAGAGAATGCAGGCACCATCTAATCATTTATCAGTCATATTTTAAGCTTTTGGAGGAACTTGCCCTACCAGAGGATCAACTCCTGCATAGAGTAAAACGTTCCAGTCGAAAGTAGGCCATGGGTTGAACATCTGTTTAAGTTCGTTAGCTAGCGAAGAATGTTTTGGGATACTTGTATATATGAACACTTACACCAAGCCCGTTCTGGAAGCCAGTCAATATTTCCAAGTTATGGTTGTTGGGAGAAATCCAAGACATCCAACTGAAGTACGTGAGGCACTCAAACAGGCTTAAAATAACAATTAGTAAGCGTCTTGCAATTCCGCTTCCTATGATGTTGTGGTAACTTACTAGTTAGGGAACCAAAAGTAAACGAACATAGCACCAAAGCAGATAAGGAAAAACCTGTATCGAGATATGCTGAATATCCTCTTGAACGGACCCGGGACAGAAATATTGTTCTCGTCATGAAGGGCAGAGTTAAGTGCAATTGTGACGAGCGAAGCTGGCCATACACAGAAGGATGGATAGACCAAGAAGCGACGGGTCAAGCCTGCCAGGCCATAACTGTTGTATTATATCAGCAAACTGTATTTAGTGGTTCAATATGCTTACCCAATAAAGTTGGTCGACAGTCCAATAAGAATCTGATATGCAAAACTCCTGGCGTATTGCTGATTGAAATATTGAGGGAGTACCTGTGTCCAAACGATATATTGAGTATACGGTAGACTCTTTGCCGTATTTGCCATGATAGCTATGAGCATATGCTCTTTCTTATTGAAAGGACCGGGATTAAAACTGTGCTGTGTGCCAAAGAGGGTGAACCTCCAGTCAGGCATCCATCTCTCCCACGCTTTTCCAACTAAAGATAATGTGAGTAACTGTGATATGTGAATGAATACAACTTTACTGACTTGGAAAAGCAAGAAGTTGTGCGACATTGGAGTCGATGTTGATAGGTGGTTGGCGGATGGAAAACAATTGGTTGATGAAGGCAAGGAATACGCTGAAGAATATCCCAATAGTCCATGCACGGATGGTAGAGCATGGGGCGCTAGTGTCATCTTTATTACTGACAACCGCTCTCACTTCGGAGTACGGAGAATTGTTGGTTATTAATGCTGCTTCAAGCTTCATTTCCCAAATGATCGCTTGGTGTTTCTCAGGGTTCTCGAATATGTTCTCATTACCTATGTACGCCTTAGCCATGGAGTTATAAAGTGACGCTCACCTTCACTTACCAAGGAATTCATGAACCTTTATCAAAATAGAATGAGGGAAATTGGCATCATTTTCATGTATCAATAGTACGTTTGACATGAGCTGAATTATAAAGAGGTTAGAAACGCCTTTGTTTGATTTAAAAAAGTGCATACCTTGCGGACAGCATCAAGGGACATATTAGAAGCAGTCGCTTTGGCTTCGATAAGATCTTGTTCCGTGACAGCAAGCTCTCTACAATTACCAGAAAATTAGTAAGAATTCGAACATTATTTGTGGCAGGACATACGACTCAATAGCGAGCTCGAAGTCGTTGAGTTCTATTTCATGAGGTGTCTATGTGTTCATGTCAGCCTTCTTCTTCCTTGAATACATGGTTACAGCATACCACGTCTCCCTTGTCAACACTATTATGGGTCTCCTCTTTATGAATCTCCTCCTTCTCCCCTACTGGTGCAGAGAATATAGACTTCTCATTTTGAATTGCGGCGGACATGACTGGCGTTGTCATAGAGCATTCATTCAGGTACAACTTCTAAGGTTGGGAAGCAATGATAAGTCTCACTTATGGGCTGGAATTTCAGGGGAGCAGCCATCTTAAATATTTGAGGGGCCGGTACTACATCAGAAAGTAATATGTTGCCAGTCTTCCCTGTCCGCTTCTAGAAAGATCCCCAGTTGCATATGCATATGTGCTATCTCAGCACCTTTCGATGGATGTATATCATGTCTTGGTGTCCAAGGGGCAATAAGAACGACTAATTGATCACGCTTACCATTCGACGTTGAGTATTTCCTGGGCAAATTCAGTGGCGCTGGATCTACTTTATCAAGCTGAACAACCTTCTGTATTAAGGATCTCCCAAGGTCTTGACCTTATTACACAAGAGTTGGCGCCAAGGCGATAACAGGGCTGGCATACTAAATCAAGTCTCACTACCTAAGGATAGCTCTAGGGCCGCTGTAAATAACTTAACTAATGCTGTGCGTTCTCTGAAGTGCATCGTGAGACTGAGCTCCGACGTGAGACTAAGATGGGGGTTGTCGAGCACGAAAGAAGATCTCCAACTGGCACTCAGAGGAAACCTTCCTTTCTCGGATAGGGACGCTGGCTATACTGTGGAATTTATTGTGAAAATTGGAAAGCACAACTAGAAAGCACTACTCTTTAATATATCTCAGCGGTATTGTATATGGCAACTTGGATCAAATCGGCTATCGCCTAGAAGATCTATATTTTGCGTGCTCTGGTCGTGATACGATTCTCAAGAAACCGTGACTAAAGGATATATAAAAGACTAACACGAGACTAGACAACTTGATACACCCTCTAAGGCTGTAGCTTAGGTTGGTTGGTTGCTTGAAAGTACAAATACCACCGATGGCGGGACGACGTCTCTTATCAACATATTAGCCGAAAACAAACGCAATTCCCAGAACGATTGGTCAACCCCAAGATTCGCCACGACGGCGCAATTGGCAGTCCACTGGTTCAGTGCAACCTCAGATCGAATATAGTACTATAAAGTGCCTCACCGTTGGGAAACGGTTCAATGCGTTAGCCCGCGGGTGCGGGGAATGTCACGGATCCGGATTCACTAAGCTGTGATGCCTCTGTTTTTCTGTACGAGCTTACTATACCAAGTAAATTTACCTTACTTAAGACTCTCCTATTGGGTGCAAGAGTTCACTTGGCAATTGCGAGCTCCGCAACCAGCATATATGGGATGTTGAATAACAAATCTATATCTCACGTATGGTGATTTGTTATTTAGAAGAAGCGGAGAAAGCTTTTGAGTCCTCTTGATTGGGCTATTTTGTACTGAATTCGAGCCATAAGCTGTCCGTAGCTGGAGTTTGTTTAAAAGTTTGGCGGTGTACTCAGATAAGTACTCACTCCGAAACTCCAGGTTCAAAAACTTGCTCCTCATCTCTAATCTATATTAGGGGTGCAGTATTACCGCTCACGGACGGCGTAGACAGTCCGCCACTCATCATTCAGAATCATGAGCCGAGACCAATTGTGACAGACACCTTATCTTCGTGAGTTTCCCTTCTTCTATCGCTGGTGGGTGGTAAGCCAAGAGAGTTTTCCCAGACCCCAATACATGGCGTCCGCCATGTCAAGGGTTCTTGATCTCAAATTACACCCCCAAACACCATTTTCAGAATCAACCACTAAGGATCATATTCCAGAAGCTTGGAAGAACCTACCCTGGTCGCGGATACTGACGAGCCTGTTTATATACCCGGTTCCAATGGTGGTCCGGTAGACATGGGCAATTCCCGCGTCAATGCCATATTATCTTCTAAACCAGTCTGTGTGAAATTTTGCCCACAAAAGATACCGTTACGAAAACTAGGCACTTCTTTCTTGCACTTGCCTTTATTGGTTCATGTTTATTTCATTTGAGAGACTATTGCATGTGAAATACCGAGGAGGACCAGTATGGTGATTATGTAGATGCGCCTGCTGGCTTTTCCAGTATAATGTTATACCAGCCGGTCCAAGTTAAAGTTTGATTCTAGGGCTACACTAGAACATAGCTCATACCTGAGATAGCCTTGACTACTCCAAATTAATATTAACTACTCAACAGATCTTCTGGAGCCGATATACAGTTTATCATTCGTTTCCTCACTCTAAACCCAGTAGGAAAATACTACTCATCGTCACCATCGTAATCACCATCTTCATCATCATCATCATCATCATTCCCATCGAAGGTGAAGAGACTCCTTTTCTTCTGATCAATCTCATTACTGACTTTCCTGTCATACGAATTAGCATCGGAAATATATTCGGAATTCCAATAAACAGGAGCTTGAGTTCCGATTTAGTATAAAACAGGACAGTAGAAACGTCAATTCATGTCTCGGCGCTGCAAAAAGATCCCCAAGACCTTAACTCCTTCCCCAAACATGGAACAACTGATGAAAGAATAAAACGAACCAGAATGCCGATGGACCAGCAGGGCCTTCTTCGCTATGGTTTCTGTTCCCGCATTAGAATATGACCGTTTGGAGAAAGTGTGAACTGACTTGTCCCCCCAAAACCCAAAAACTCCTCGCCGAGAGTTCCTACCACCAATCTGAATGCCTTCACTCTTCCATCTCTCCTCTCCCCAGTAGACAGAGTACATTGTCCACCTCACCTCCCCTTCTGCAGTGATTTGAACCATGCCTCTTGTCCTGGAGTTCGTGTTTGGGTCCCATGGTGATGGGATTGGGCGGCTTATACCTTCAAAATAAACGCATGGGCCATAACCGTAATGGCCCTCCTCCCCTGGTTGTTTAATTGACGTTACAGTAAGTTCCATGAATAAAACTCGAATAGCTTCGGTGGTCTCCAACGGCGGACGGGCAGTTCCCGAATCAATAATGTTCGAATTAAAATTGTAGTGGTGTAATTCATGGAAGTCTGATAGTCAGCTATATTCCTAACACTGGTATGGATTGCAGCGCGTTACCTAGAAAACATATTATCTAATACAAGTTAGTTAATTTCTTGGTTATAATCATGAAAAGGCGGCACATACTCGCATGTAGGTTCCAGTGATATTGTAGGGATCATCCGGATCCGTCGGCGGAGCAGGCTCAGGAAGGTCGGTAATACTAGCCGGTATAAAACTGTCCGGAGTAGCTCCATCAAAGGGGATCGTCCATAACTTAGCTGTTGGTGAAATTGAGAATTAGTTGCCAGTTATCAGTTGCAGGTTTCGATAATGTGAAGCTCTCGGAGTCTTCCAATTTACAGATAAGCCCCCTCCTTGATTGCTTATTTGAAAGGCTAATAATATATAAAAGTAGAGCTAAAGTGGTCAAGTATCTTGGATAAAATCAATCACATACCTAATGGAAGAGAAATATCCTCGCAATACATTTTGAGGTTGTGATTTAGGATAACTAAAAGAGTAATGTGAGCAAATATTGCAGTCTTGATCTCAAACTAATAAGTCAAAGTCGTTCATGCGCTCCCAGAAGCACCTACCCATGATTGCCTCTAATTTCTCCCAATCGACCGTGGCTCTCCCATCATCACGATAAGGTCCCCATTTAGTACCTTGCGTGAAGTTCCTTAAATCATACACAACAGAGCATGCATATGGATGAGTTAGCATTTCTCGTTGCCTTGAAATTGAATTCACAGGAACTCCGTATAAGCAATGTATTTTGGCGGATGCTTGCCTGTCAGTATAGGATTCGGCGGAAATAGAGCGCGTATTTCGCGGTTGATGTAAATGTACGGCATCACATCTAGCTCGACGAAAAATATCAGACTGGCATAAAAATACGTCTCGATTCAATGAGTTGGACATGTGGCTAGATAGAAATGCCGACGTCCTAGAAGGCGGATCTATGTTTGCATGTTTGACGAACTGACTAATTGCCTGGTCCATAAATGGAAGATATAGTGACTAAAATAAGTTAGACCCAGGGTCCGCAACAATAGACTAGATGGCGCTTACTTTCTGTCGTTCATCCTCGGACTCAAAGATCCGCTCTACCTTCGCAAGCAGATGCAAATCTTCCTCCCAATCACGAGCATCAGTTTGGGATCCATCCTGGCTCATAATTAGAAAATGTAAAATATAGTAGGTTGTACCTACTAGTCTTTGAAGATATAGCTCCTTGAAAAGAGCCTGGTTTCCTTTCGTAAATTCATGCAGTGCTCGGCAAGTTTCTGATAATCTAGCAAGTTTGAAAGTAAGCTCAATTCAATTAGTAAATCCATATTCGGAAAAGGCGAACAAGAAAGTTGGCCAGGATCCAGATACATTGTATAATTCCCAAGCATTTCGCTCATCTTTCATCCATTGGAACGGCTCTTGAATCTGGAATATGTCATACCGTGCAACGTCGGGAATATTTACGTCTTTCAAGATATGATGCAAGACCTCATTTGGCAAAGATGTTAATGGATTGGTATAGTCCATCCTCTTCATTCTTTTGTTGTCGACCTCTTCTACTTCTTCCAATGACTTTCTTTTAGGCATTACCTCCGTAATTTGAGTTCCTCATATAATAAAATTCTTATGTGTTGCTGGTCATGAAATGATGATGTTATCAATGAGATCGACTTATGTACAGGAGGGGTTCGGCTTTAAAGCTGATAACGGAGATAACCAATTATGAGCATGCCTTACCTCATAGTCCGCTCATTATACTTGCTCACAGATTTTCTATCCAGCATAAACGTATTCATTCATTATTTAAGGTATAGACATATGTTAATTTACTAAGCTGAACTCCAGAAACAGACAGTACACTTGAGCTCTTGGATCACACAATCGATCTCGTACGAAGGCAGGAATACCACCTTTGTATCACCTCAGTGGTATCCTTCGACAATCAACGTCATCCAGCCCACCAACATCACGGCAAGTCATAATTACGATGGCCTGCGTATCCCCTCTTCTCTCTCTGCCACCTGAAATTCGAAACATGATATACAATTATATGTTCCAATCCCCAACGTCGCAATTAACACTAGAGCAACAGCGATCTACGACACACTTCCGTATCGTCTGCACGAACCAGCCAGACTGGTCACTATCCTTCGCTCCTCTTCGCACATGCCGGCAGCTCTACTTTGAGACTCGCCATCTATTCTATACCCTCAACACAATACAGCTAAAGCTCTCGCACTTCCGCGATACATATGCCAGGCGACAACAGCTCGTCCAGCTCAGACAGCGTCCCTACCTCCTTCACACCCAATTCCCCAAGGGAGATTATGACACGGATATAGAATTAGTGGACGTGAAGAGAACGCTTGAGATGGCAATATCTTGGAGCCAGACAACTCTATACTACAACAGACTAGACAACTGGCGTGGCCGGTCGCAAATCGTGCTGCCTAATGGAGTGCGTGTTGTAAGTCAGGATAACATGAAGACCACACCACAGTTGGCACCTATTTCGGAGAAGAAGACCGGAAAGAGAGAGGCTTGGAAAAGGTTCCGGTGGAATTCTAAAGAGGCGTGGGGAAACCTCTTTGGCTGAGTTTTTAGAGACATTTGGAAACTGCCAGAACGGGTGGTACTTTTGCTCTTTGAGATCTCGCAACGTCCACAGCCGCAGCCCCCTGCTCTGACCGATGCTTGGTGTCGCGATTCCAGAATTTATGGCTGCTTTCTCTTTCTAGAGCACCTAGAAAGCATGCTAGCCACTTCCTTTTTCATATCTCTACGCGCCTAGTATCACCATTACAGATTGGACCAGCCTATGGAAATGACCTACTACTCAATTGCATATTCACAAAGGTACTGCACAGTACCATATGCAATATGGGAGCTAACAGATTCAAGGCAGCGGGCGTAACATTGCGCGGGTGTAAACTTATCTGCATCAAGGCAAACCAAAGAGCTCTCCATAGACCGATGCGGACGCAGTATCACGCTCTTGCTGGACTGTGTCTTGAGGTCGAGCCATGCTTCATATTCTAAAGTGACGCTTTTCTACGAGAGAAATTGGCGGAGAACTGTAGTGCATAATATAATATGATACATCGTGTCACCCAGATACGTTATTAATGCCGTAATGTATATAAGCTCTATTGAGTGTCAATCTCTTATAGTGTGAAATGGTTTATCTTGATTCCCAGTGATTCTGTATCCTCTGTGTGCCAGCCATGTCATTCAACTTATCTAATGGATAGTAAACGGGAGGTACTAATGAGATAATTGATCACACAATACTATTCAAGTCTCCTAAAAGTTTGACGCGTTGCTAGAATTCACCAGGGGGCAATATTCGAGCGAAGAACAAGGAAGCAACTGTGTTGTAAGTTCACTGCATTACTTTCTGTTGCTTAACTCAGCTATAAACACATCCTCCTCGACTCATCAAATATATATTCAGAATGCTACCCACCATCCTGTCACCATCCCGTATCCATATGCAAAGATAATTACACACGGCCGCTACAACCACCTTACAAATATATAAAAGAAACAAAATCGTGCAAAAAAAAGCAGAGCTCCAAACACCAAGTTATTGCTTGCCTTGCGGCGGTCCTTCTAGTTTTCTTTACTCCTTCCCACCGACTCCCACCTTAGCTATTAGAAAGGGAAGAAAACAATGCCACCCGGAGCCCCAACCGGGGGCTGTTGTCCCTTTGTGATGCCCACCCTCCCCATCCATTCCGCTTTGGAGAAATAAAAATTGCGATGTAAGGGAAACGCGCCAGCCAGCTGGTTCAATGTAAAAGTACTCTATCGCGAATTTCTGTTGTGCGACGATTTATGAATGAAATCAACCTGTCCAGAAGTGTTAGCTTGTGCTAGTTGCTGTCCTGAAGAGGGGCATATATACCTTTTCGATTGAGACGACCTTTCATGCTACTATCGATATCGCCACCAGGTCCCGCACCCATTATGCTTCCCAACGACATCTTGTCCACTCTGCTACCGTCGCCAGGGCTACCACGGGGAGGTGGAGTTCGTGATGGAAGGCCAGATTGTGTTTGCTGAGGCTGAAGGGTAGAGTGTGATGAGTGAGAAGAGCTTGGTGAGTAGTTTGATGTTGTTTGTGGGCCAGACGTAGGTGTTACGGGTGGTAGACGTAGCTCATCCTGAACTGGTGGACGGCGGTGGCTGCCTTCGGCTTGGGTATAGCCTGGCTGACCCGGAACCGGAGGTGGAAGGATCTGTTGATGTCCATCCGGCTGAGGTCGCTTCCGAGAATTATCCTGAGGTTGTGCCGAGCGATCTCGATTATCTGGGCCCCAAGAGCCGTAAGAATTTGTCGGAGATGGCTGCGTAGGCTGAGACTGTTGCGAATAATCACTGTATGGTGACCCCCCTGGATGGGTTTGTCCAGACAGGCCATGGTGACTCGAGCCTTGTTGACCTGGACTTTGTTGAGTTTGCCCTGGGACTGGATATGATCCAGGTGCCAGTGGCTGTCCGTGAGCTCCGTACAATTGTGTTCCCTGTGGATAACTTTGCCCGCTTTGAGACCCTGGACGACCGTCTACACCCAGTGGTCTCATGCTTGGATACAAGGCATGCGCCGGAACAAAGGCTTGCGCCTGGGACGAGACAGGTGTGAAGATGCAATCCTGCTGAAATCTTTGACAGTTTGTACATCTTCCTTCAGGATTCTGGTCAAAGCCGGAGCAACGGATCTAGGAAATCGTCAGTTGAGTGAAGGAGAAGCGTGTCTCGGATTTAGCTGAACACGGTACACAAACACTGGATGCACCATGATGGCACTTACCTTGCGCCTTCTGCAGTATCTACACGCGATAGCCGTTCTTTGCCTAGGGGCGGACTGGTTGAATGTCATGTGTTGTCCTGGACCTCCTCCGATCATATGTTGGCCGGGTCCAGGAACATGCTGCCCCCCATGCTGGCCATTGGCCATCCCTCCTCTCCCATACTCTGCCTGGTATTGCCTCTCATCTCTGTACTGACCAGGAGGAGGCGGCTGCTGTGCTCTATATGGGTCTTGGGGCCCGTATCCTCGAGGATCTGGGGAATAGCCATTTGGGGATTGGTACTGAGGGTCGTATTGGGCTGCGATCGAGGGGAGAGTTATGTTGTTCGCTCCGGCTGAAGGATTGCGTTGGTGATACGCTCTGGCACGATCATCTTCTTCACCCGGTGGTGGAGGGTACTGCGACTCGTTTTCGCGGGGTGGTGGGTAACCACCATTATGATCCTGATAGGACATGTTTGAAGTATAGATAGCCACGTTGGAGGCTTTGGAGGTTGGACTGGATGGGTTGTTTCGCGAACCGAGTCAACACCGAATGCACCGCGTTGCAGAAAGTACAGCCAGCGAATAACGAAGGTTGCGCTTTTTGATATTTTATTGTTGATCCTGAGCTTTGTTACACTCACTTGATAATGTGATGAAATATGCGGTTCAAGAACCACGAGGGAAAAAGCCGTTTGTGTAGAAGGGTGTTCCCGTTCCCGTGCCTCGAGGGATGTCGCAAGAACGAGCAATTCCTAAGACGAACGTCTTAAAATTAATTCCTAGGGAACTTTACAAATTGTGTTGGGAGCCTGATAGCCGCAAGAATTCCCCCCTCTGACGGTCTTTAGGGGTCTGTGGAGGCTGCGGAGCCAGTGGTGAGGCCGTCAAGTCTCAGGAGGCGTTCTCAGCAATGCACTGAAAACAATGCAGCTTTATGAGGGGCAAAGAAAGGAACAGAGTGCAGGAGCGGGGAGCGTTCAACTACCTCAAAGTAGCGCGCGCGGATACGACAACACTAAAGTAGGCAAATCCTAGTGCCCCGAGGGTGAGCGCAGAACTGGTAAGGCCGGTCAGTGGTTGTCCGTGGGGAGATTGAGGAAATGGCGTTGAGCGCTTGGGTTTTAGTTTGGAATTGCCTGGGGGCGTGTCGTGCCTCCCTCCCGCTAGAAGCAGGGACAAGCCGGATACTACTAGCTGGCACGATTCAGTAGTCTCGCTGCGGTACTACTTTGTAGAAAAGCTAAAGCTAGAGGCTAAAAAGAGCTTAAGGTCCGCTTCTTTTGCTGATGCTTCTGGTTCTCCTTGTAACAAAAACTTCGTTTTGGTATCTAAGGACTCACGAAGTTAGCCATGACTCTGACGCTCACTGCTGATGACGAGAAGAAAGCACTGCTGAGTTTCGAGAAAGCCAATCTTCCTGAATGACATTTTTAAAGTTGCACATGATGACGGGAAAGGAGCGCATGGTGATGATGGCCATCTAGTGGCTCCAACTCCCACGTTCCACCTCACGTATCTAGCTACCCTCTGCGCAGCTTGTGATGTATCATAGGAGAGATCAAAACGCATTCGATCGGTTTCGTGCCGTGGACAGCGCTGCTTACCTAACTTGGAATTTCCAGAGGTGTGGTATTTTCCTTGCTCTTCGACTCCTGATATCTGGCACAACGGGAAAAAACTCTATCTCCACGCCGCTTTCTTGTTTCTCCTTACAAAAAAGGCAAAGCCTGTTCCTTTGGCACTTCCTGATCCCAGCTGCGGCATCAACCAGTGCTAGTCCACGCAATAGTGCCGGATTCCTCCTCAATGTTTAACGTCGTAGCGTGTCTAGTATGGAGGGGTGATCCACGGTCAACGTATAGGAGGTCGCGGGTCGGCCACAAGCGGCACTTTTGAGTTTTGACGATCGAATATGTGGTTAGCTACTTGGGACGGGCCTCTCTCCTGCGACCTGAGCAGCGGTTTAAGGTGTATGCCACAGCGGTACGGATGCGATGCGATGCGCTGCGCGATACTTGGCTCGGCTTCCCTGATTGGAGATGAGGAAGACGGATACCGAACGACGGGAAGTTGAAGATGTTGGAAGGTAGTTGACGGTAGACTCGGGGGATTATTGCGGACCGGTCGCCTGCGCTGCAGACGAGAGTGCTGGTGGTAGTTGGATCAAGGGAAATTCGGGGAGACAGTTGACATTGGGTTTGGGGGCGTTTCGGCGCGGGTGGGAGAAGTCGCTTGTGTTTTGCAGGTGCACGAGCAACCGCAAACAAGACTTTGCGAAGAGGGTGACGATGGATGGGTCGATGTTGAGAACGATGATGATGATGATGGAAGGGGGGCTAGGGTGGTTTGGTAGTAGTGTTCGTGGTGGTTCGTAAATGGTGTGAGTTGTAACAGTTGGTAGTGGTAGTGGTAGTAGTAGTAGTAAGTGATAAGTAAGTGGTGGTGTAAGTAAGTCGTCGCAGTCGGTGATAGTCGTAGCTAGTAGGTAGTAGTGGTAGTGGTAGTGGTAGTGGTAATAGTCGTAGTAGTAGTAGTAAGGGTTGTTAGGTAGGGTTGTAAGGTAGTTGTAGGGTTGGGTTGTATGGTTATTGTAGGGGTTGTTGTTGTTGTGCAGCAGGGAGGGATGGATGGATGGAATGGGGTTTCTGTTCTGTAGGGGATGATGATGCGACTGGGAAGCGGCGTGGGTGCTTGGGGGCCCTGTACAGTATGTTCAGTGAGGGGCGCGCCCCCCGAAAAACCAAGGCTACAGGGGCCCTTAACTTGGGTCTTCTAGAATAAATAAATAAAAAAATCCCCCCTCGTGCCACCCCAACTGCTTAGCATCACACGCTTCTCCAATATTGGTAATTTCTATCCTCCCCCCCTTGTTACTCACCCTCACACACATACACACACATACATACACACACACTCTCTCTCTCTCACTCACACTCACTTACACTAACTAACTAACTCACTCACTCACTCACACACTCACACACGGACACACGGTCAGTCACTCTCTCATCCTCACCCATACCCACACCCACACGCGCTGCTCGCACCCACACCACTCTTTTTCTCTCCGTTCTCGCTGCCCCCCGTCACGCATTCAGTCCGCTAAGGCGCAGGAAAGGCGC